>VYMF01000009.1_pt1 | contig 214290 bp, 173 predicted proteins | sample 5115271 | NCBI WGS metagenome assembly VYMF01 (sample SAMN12291778, study PRJNA351875) | freshwater metagenome | isolation source: freshwater lake | place: USA: Michigan, Wintergreen Lake | collected 2013-08-08
ACCCTGCGGTCTGCGGTCTCGGCGCAATCCCGCCGCATCGCGCCGAGACCGCAGGCGGCAGCCACTCAGACCGCAGGGACGCAGGAGTCCGCCGTTCCCCCGCCCCTGCCGTCTAAAACCCTGCCGTCCGCCGTCTCGGCGCAAACCCGCCGCATCGCGCCGAGACGGCAGACGGCAGCCACTCAGACCGCAGGGGCGCAGGAGTCCGCCGTTCCCCCGCCCCTGCCGTCTAAAACCCTGCGGTCTGCCGTCTCGGCGCAATCCCGCCGCATCGCGCCGAGACCGCAGACGGCAGCCACTCAGACCGCAGGGGCGCAGGAGTCCGCCGTTCCCCCGCCCCTGCCGTCTTAATCGCTGCCGTCCGCCGTCTCGGCGCAAACCCGCCGCATCGCGCCGAGACCGCAGACGGCAGCCACTCAGACCGCAGGGACGCAGGAGTCCGCCGTTCCCCCGCTCCTGCCGTCTGAAACCCTGCCGTCCGCCGTCTCGGCGCAAACCCGCCGCATCGCGCCGAGACCGCAGACGGCAGCCACTCAGACCGCAGGGACGCAGGAGAACCGCAGTTCCTCCGCCCCTGCCGTCTAAAACCCTGCGGTCTGCCGTCTCGGCGTGGCCTCGCGGCATCGCGCCGAGACCGCAGACGGCAGCCACTCGGACGGCAGGGGCGCAGGAGCACTGCGGTTCCCCCGCTCCTGCGGTCTGCGGTCTCGGCGCAAACCGGCGGCATCGCGCCGAGACCGAGGGCGGCAGCAACGCGATCCACATCCGCCTCACGGCCACCGGCGTGGCCGCACAATCAACGGGACCTACCGGTCAACAGCGGAAAAACGCGCTTGACAAGGCTGGCCATTGCATAGGGGAAGGCGGCATGGCGCAAGTCGGCACTGATCTACGGCCCCAACGCAAGACCCCGTAGCACCGAATGGCGCTACGGGGTCGGGCCGCACGGCGGGCCAAGGGCCCTATGCGCGGTGCTCATATGTTGGAGCTAGTTCACGCCACCCACGGAGTTGGTGGCCGCGCTCTTGGCGCCAGTGCGCTGAGTCGGAGCCGCCGCCGGAGCGGTGGTCGGTGCCGGGGCGGCGACCACCGTGCCGTCCTTCTTGGTGCTGTCCGATGCGGCGGTTGTGAAGGCCGGGAACGGCGTGCCGTTCCACTCCGCCCGACCCCAGAGGGCGGGGAAGTCCTTGGCCATCTGAGCCCCATACAGCGGCTTGTACGCGCCGTTGTGACAGGTCACGCACTGCGCCTTCGGGGCATCGCCCATCGCGCCGAGGCGAACGGCCGGGTAGACCGGTTGCAGCGGTGCGAGGTAGCTCTGATTCACGTCCCGCAGCATGAGGATGCCATGGTACGCCGTGACGCGGGCCGGTGGAGCTTCACGCCAGCTGGCGAACTGCCGGGTGTTGTGGCAGTACGTGCAGTTCACGCCCAGCGACTGGGACTGTGAGATCATGAGCGCGTAGGTCCACTCCGCCTGCTTCGTCGAGCTGCGATTGGCCTTGCTCGGCGCGACTCCCTGTGTGATGACGCGGGCGCCGTCACGGTCGAGGTAGTGACGCAGGTAGTCCGTCTGGTTGGAGTAGAACCACAGCCCATTGGGCAATGGCTTACCCAAGTGACAGGTGTAGCACGTCACCCCGGTGTTCTTCACGTGCTGCGCGTAGTTCCCGTTGATGTTGCGCGTCATCTGCAGCATGCGACGGGCGACGATCTTGGTGTAGAGCGGCTTGCCGCTCGGGAGCGTATCGTCCTGGAACGCCGCCACATTGTGGCAGTAGGCACAGTTGCCGGTACCGGCAACCCAGGTGCTCATCGCAATCATGGTGCGGTTGAATTCCGCAATGCTGATGTCGTTGAGGACCTGCACGTTCTTCCAGGGGAGCGGGCCCGGCGGCGACTCACCGGCGGGTGGCGGGCTCTGCGGGAGCTTCACCTGGGCAAACTTGGCCTTCAGGTCACCGCGATCGTAGTTCTGCTCCAACGCCGTGCCGCGATAGCCCACCTGCACCGTATCGACCGTCGCGTCGCCACAGGCTCCCAGTGTCAGGACTGACACTGGGACCATGGCGCGTAGGACGTGACGAAGTCCGTAGCTCACTGGGTCCCCCCCGTCTTCGTCGAGTCGGTCTTGAGCGAATCAGCCATCAGCGAATCGACGACGACGGGCGCTGCCGCCGTGTCGGGCATGGTTGCGTTCTGTGGCACCACATACGACGGGAAGGAATCCGGCGCCGTTCCCTGATAGCGGCCACGCAGCAGCTCCTGCTGCTCCGGCGTGAGCTGGTTCTGCGCCGGATACGGCGCCACCAGTCCATGCTTCACTCCCCAGAGATACCAGTTGTCCACCACCGTTCCGGTGAGCAGGATGCCGATGCCGCCGGTAAAGGTCGTAAGCACGGCAAACCACCACGCCCAGCGGTGAATCGATTCCATGGTGGCGTTGAAGCCCATGCACCACCGCCAGAAGAGCATGGAGCGCTCGGCGGCCGTTCCGCGGTCGGTGATCTGTTCGATTTCCCGCTCTCCACCCATCCGGGCGACCGCCAGAATGGTGGCCCCGTGCATGGCGAACAACACGGCAGAGCCGTAGAGGAACGCGATGGAGAGGGCATGGAAGGGATTGTAGTAGAGATTGCCGTACCGAATCGAGAAGGCCGACGTCCAGTCGAGGTGCGGGAAAATGCCGAACGGCACCATCTCGCTCCAGCTGCCGACGAGTAACGGCTGGAAGAAGAACGTGGAATACAGGAAGATCGCGCTCGCGAAGGCCCACGGCAGCTGCGTGCCCATCTGCAGGGCGCGGGCGCGCCGGTAGGTGCGGACCCACCAGAGCAGGATGCTGACCGTGAGAAAGAAGCCGGCCATGAGGTACCAGCCACCCTGCTGCAGCGGTGGCACGCGCAGGCCGAACTGCGGTGGGGGCGGCTCGAGGGCAAGCCACGGGAGCTGCCGGATGAACTCCACCGGATTCCACCCCACCGACGCCCACATGTTCAGGCCGATGATCTCGAAGGCGATGAAGCCACAGAGCAACGACAGCACGCCGGCCGTGCCCAGATACACCGGGCCGATCTGGGCGTCACCGAACTTGCCGGCGAGATACGAAAAGGTGCCGCGACCGGCGCGCCCGCCGGGCGAATCTTCCAGCGGAAGGCCGGGCTCGGGGACCGTCCGAACCTGCACGCGCGTGAAGAGGTTCTGGTATTCTAGCATATGTGCGGGTGACCTCAGGACCAGATCGGAAGGTTGAGCCACCAATTCCACCACTCAGGCCAGCCCGTCGTCCACAGAGGACCCGAAATCACGATGCAGATGGCACTCCACACCGCTGCACCAACCGCCAGAAACAGCCCGAGGCGGTGAATACCGATGGCACCGATCGAGTAGCCAAGCAGGTCACGGAAAAACACGTTTTCCTGCTCACTGGTGCCAATGGGCGTGCCTTTCGGGGGATTCGTCACCGAGAGGATCAAGGAGCCGTGCATCGCGAGGGCGAGACAGTTCGTGAAGAAGAACGTCACGCCAATCATGTGCGCCGGATTGTAATGGAAGTGGAGGTACTGGTACCCCACATTCGACACCCAATCGAGGTGCGAGAAGATGCCGTACGGGAACCCATGTCCCCACGCGCCGAGGAGCAGGGGACGGATGACCACCAAGGTCACGTAGGCCAATACCGCAGCGCCGTATGCCCACGGGATGTGCATCCCCATACCGAGCTTGCGACTGATCTCCGCTTGGCGAAGCGCCCACGAGCCAAACGCGCCAATCGCGCACAGCGTGATGATCTGCCACAGTCCGCCTTCGCGAATCGGTGCCAGCATCAGTCCGTACTTGAGATCTGGTGGCGCGATATTGATCTGCCAGAGATTCCAGGTGGGACCCATCGCCGCACCCCACACGCATAGCAGCGTGCCGAGCGCCACGAAGAAAATCGTGGTCACCCCAAAAAATCCGACGTAAAACGGACCGAACCAGAAATCGAAAAGATCTCCGCCGATCAGTGTGCCGCCGCGCACACGGTACTTCCGTTCGAAACTCAACATCGCCATGGGCGATCTCTCCGAACACTCAGAGTGGGACGAGCGAACAACGTGAGTGCTGCTGGCGCCGGCCGGGGATGACGTCGCACTGACACGTGCGAATCGTCATCCCGGCAACGACGCACGAATTACCGGCCCGGTGGAAGCGGGGACATCTCCGCCGCCGCAGCCGGGGCTGCCACCCCAACGGGTGCCTGTCCAGCAGAAAGCGTCCCGTTTTCGATCCACGAGTAGCGCTGCGAGCTGAGCAAGATGAAGTGAATGACGAACGCGAGAACGCCAACGAAGCCGGCCACGGCAATCATGACGCGTCGCGGGTCATACATCAGCCAAATGCGATGCATGGTCGCTCCTTAACGTGTGGCGGCAGGCGGAGCCGCGTACCTGGCCTTGAGCGACGCGGGCCAATTGAACTGATTGAACGCCCACAGGTGCATGACCAGAACAGCACCGGCAATGAACGATCCGATGCCGCCCATGATCAGGTGCGGGTCCAGGCCGATCCAGATGCGATACATAGATGTGCTCCAAAAGCTCAGTGAGAAGTGAGAGGCTCTGTGAGCATCAGAACCAGGGGCGCCAGCTCCACGCGAGCAAATGCGCCATCACAGCGCCGAGAACCCACGTACCGGTGCCTGCCACCCAGTACTTGTTGAAGCGGATCGCCTCTTCCTCGGTCATGCCCTTGTTGTCCATCATCGCCATCGTTACCTCCGGCTCTTCAACGTTGCCGTGCCCGTCCCGCACGGCGGGGGAGGCCGTCCCAGTCGCGGACGACACACTCTCTTCTCTTCGCGGTGTAAACTGGACCTTACGGTGCAATGCGTCAAGAAAAATTTACGCTTTTCCAAAGGTTTTTTATGGATACCCCCCTCGATCCCATCCCTGAGACCCCTCCGAACGACTGGCCAGACGTCGGGTGGTCCGAATTGCACCGTGTCAATGGCATTTCCTGGCACATCCAGCGACAGGGAAAACCACAGCGACACGCCCCCACCCTCCTCCTGGTCCACGGAACGGCCGGGAGTACCCACTCCTGGGCCGGCGTCACCGCAGCTCTCGCAGACCACTACCATCTGCTCAATGTGGATCTCCCCGGCCACGGCTTCACGCACGTCCCGGCGGAAGTCGAGCGCGCCCGCAATCCCTTCGCCCTGCCGGGCATGGCCCGTGAACTGGGCGCGCTTCTCGCTCACCTCGAAGAACAGCCAGACGTGGTCGTCGGCCATTCCGCTGGCGTACCGCTGCTGCTGCGCATGATCCTCGACGGCGCCATCGCCCCACGCCACCTCATGGGCTACTGCCCCGCGCTCGTCCCGCCCCCGGCCTGGTATGTCGCTCTCGTCGCGCCCCTGATCGGTTTCGTGGTCGAGTCCGAGGTCGTAGCCGGGTCGGCGGCCCGACTCGCCGCCGCCACCGCCGTCATTGGGCGCATGCTGCACACCACTGGCTCTCGTCTCTCCGCCGAGCAGGTGAACCGGTACCAGTGGCTCTGCAGTCGCCCCGCTCATGTGCACGCCGCCATCACCATGATGTCCCGCTGGGACCTGCCGGCCCTCTTCCGTGACATTGGTCTGCTGCGCGTCCCCGTGCGGCTCATCATGGCACACCAGGACCGCTGGATCCCGCTCGCCTCGCTGCAGCGCGCGGTGCAGGGCATGCCGGGAGTGGAGCTGATTGTCGAAGAGGGAGGCCACCTCCTGCCTGAAGAACGGCCCGAGGTGGTGATTCGCCAGCTGCGGAACATCGAGGGAGAATGGTCGACCGAGCGTATCCGCTGGTCCTGACGGCGAAAGAGCGCCGGCTCCCTTTGGGGCGCCCGCGCTCCTTCACTCTGGTACGCCTCGACTGACCCGTCAGATCAGCTGGTCGCCCCTTGCAAGGATCGACGGCTGGCCAGCACATGATCGCGGGTGACGGTATGGTCGCCAAGATCCCGCGCATCGCGCTCGGCGGCATCACGCAGACGCTTCGCCGCAGAAATCCGAATGAGAATCGGAAAAGCCTCGCACAACTCGTCGAACAACGCCTTCGCGTCATCATCCCACGGAAGCTCCTGATGCAACCGCGCGGGCGTCGCGTCGATCTTGTCCATCTCCGTGCCGAGCGGCAATATGTGAAAGAGCGCATCGAACAGCTGATTGCACACTTCCTGCACGATGTACGTCGCGCCCGAATAGCCCATGTACGGCGTACCGGTGTGCCGACGGATGATCGCTCCCGGAAACGACGCCGGAATGTACATGGAGCGTGAGCCCGCTTCCGCCAGATACATACGCTCGTTGTAGCTGCCGAACATGATGAGCGGCGGCTTGGTCTTGATGGCTTCGCGCACCGCCTGATTGTCGGGCTTCACGCCGGGCCGGCGCGCGAAACTGAACGTGCAGGGGAGCCCCATCTCCGTCTCGAGAAAATGGCGCACGCCGCGCGCATACGTTTCGTTCGCGACGATCGCAAAGCTCGCCGTCCCGAAAAAGTCCTGCGTCACCGAGCGCCACAGGTCCCACAACGGCTTGATCGTGGTGTGCTTCTCCTGCTCGATGAACGGCTCCGGATCGAGCCCGAGCAGCACCCCCAACTGACGCAAGAACTTGGTGGTGCTGTGCAACCCGATGGGCGCCTGCAGATACGGCACTTCGAGATCTTCACACAGCATGCGCCCGAACTCGCGGTACATGCAGATATTCACGTCGGCATCCACCAGCCGCGGCACATCCTGCATGTGACTGCCCAACGGGAACACCAGATTGATCTCGGCGCCAATGCCCTCCACCAGCCGACGCATTTCGTGCAGGTCGCTGGCGGTGTTGAAGTAGCCGTAGATCGGGCCAATGATGTTGACCCGCGGCGTGTCGCCCGGCTGCCTCTCGCGGCGCTTGGGCCGTACGCCCTTTTTGAGCCCGTATTCGGTCCACAGCCAGTACATCGCGCGGTTGGCCGCCTGCCACTGATCTTCGTCGATGGTGCGCGGCAGAAAACGCTGCAGGTTCGTGCCCTCCGGCGTCACACCACCACCGATCATCTCGGCGATGGAGCCCGTGACCACCACACTCGGCAACTCGGGATCGAGCGTGGCGTGTGCACGCTTCATCGCGCCTTCAGTGCCGTGCTGGCCAAGCTCCTCTTCACCAAGACCGGTGACGACGATGGGCAGCTCGTGCGGCGGCAACGCGTCGGTGTAATGCAGCACCGACGTGACGGGAAGATTTTCGCAGCCCACCGGGCCGTCGATCACCACCTGCATGCCCTTGATGGCGGTGAAGACATACACCGCCCCCCAATAGCCGCCGGCGCGATCCAGATCGAGAATCAACGACATCAGACCATCTCCTCGGCCTTGCGCGCGCGATTGAGCTTCGCGATGTGACGCTTGTAGTGCTCGCGGAACTCCGGCTTGTCCTGCGGCACGTCTTCCCACACTCCGGCCATGTAGCCGCTGCCGACATCGCCGAAGAACGCCTTCATTTCGTCGAAGCGGGCCTTGTTGCCGATGGCCGCATTGACGACGGTGGCCAGCGAGCCGGCACCGGCGGGGCCCATGAGCGGACGCGCCGAAATGAGGTTCGTGAAGTAGAGCGCGGGAATGGTCAGTTCCTTGGCCTTCTGCACCACCGGCGTCGTGCCAATGGCGAGATCCGGTTTGAACTCCTGCATCGCCGCCACGTCCTGCTCGAGCGAGGCGCGATACTGAATGTGCACACCGCGCGCCTCGAGCCACTCACGATCGGGATCGCTGAACTTCGTGCGCGGGCACGCCGTACCCACGTAGCGCACGTCGGCCCCCGACTCTACCAGCAGGCGCGCCACGAGCAGCTCCGAGCCCTCATAGCCCGACATCGTGATGCGTCCCGTGATGGGCATCGCGGACAGCGCACCCTTGATGGCGGGCAGGATGCGGTTCTTGGTGGCGTCGATCTGTTCGCGCGACACGTTGGCTGCCTGACCGATATTCTCGAGCCACGCTTCGGTGCCGTCGTAGCCGACCGGCGCCGAGCCCACGATGGGGCGGCCGGCCGCTTCGAACTCGCGATAGCTCGCTACGTAGAACGGGTGAATGGCCGCGGCCACCGCGCAGTCGAGCGCGGCGTACAGCTCACGCCACTCGCGCGTGGGCACCACCGGGCCCGCCGCAAGTCCCAGCCCGTCGAGCATCATGCCGATGCCCACGGGGTCGGCGGGGAACATCTCGCCAATGAGCGTGACGGTGGGCTTGGCCGCACGACCACCGCGCGGTGCCTGGACAGGGCCCTGTTCCGCTTCCTGGCGCGCGTAGCGCAGCATGGCGCCCGCCAACACATCCTTCGCTTCGGCATGCGTGGGCACACCAAAGCCCGGCACATCGATGCCGATGATGCGTACGCCGTTGATCTCCTTGGGGAGAATCTGCAGCGGCACGCCCGACGCGGTGGGCACGCAGAGGTTGGTGATCACGATGGCGTCGTACAGCGCCGGATCGGCCATCTTGAAGACGGCGTCGCGGATGTCTTCGAACAGCTGGCCGGTGACCAGCGTTTCGGAGTTGAAGGGCACGTAGCCCACGGTGCGCCGTGCGCCGTAGAAGTGACTCGTGAACGTGAGTCCGTACACGCAGCACGCCGAGCCGCTGAGGATGGTGGCGGTGCGGCGCATGCGCAGCCCTACGCGCAGCGAGCCGAACGCGGGGCACATGCTCTGCGGCTGATCGTGCGGCCCCTTGGGATAGTCGGCCGCATAGCGGTCGAGGATCTCGCGCTTGCCCGCCACCCGGGCGGCTTCGAGCATCTGCTCCTTGCCCGAATGACAGCCGAGACCGTCCTGTTGCGTGGCGTTGACGTTGATCGGCGCGGCCTCCACGACGGGCAGCGCGCCCCGGGTCGACGGGGCCGGCGCGCACCCCATGCCCCCCGGCGCATCGCCGTCGTTGAGCATGGGCGCGTTACCGGCCTGGTCGTACACCACTTCCTTTTCCGACGCCATGAGTATGTCCCTCGCGCCGTCAGACGGCGTCGTAAACGACTTCCAGCGACGGCTTCACGATTTCGTCCTTGCCCACCATGTCGAACAGGGTGGCCGGCTCCATCTGGAAATCGCGACCCGTGACTTCGGCGGAGAAGAGGCCGAGCAGCTGATCCTGCGTCTGCGGCTTGGGACGCACCGGCGGCGCGTCGGCCACGTTGCGCGCGAGCTCTTCGAACATCGGCGCCCACTGCGTGCCGGGGCGCCCAATGATTTCGTAGCTCGCGCTCTTGCGGCGGATGTCTTCGTGGGCGGGAATGGCCGCGAGCACGGGAATGTTGGCGTTCTTGGCGAATGCCGCCGCTTCCCCGGTACCGTCGTCCTTGTTGATCACCATGCCGGCCACGCCCACGTTGCCACCGAGCTTGCGGAAATACTCCACCGCACTGCAGACGTTGTTGGCCACGTAGAGCGACTGCAGGTCATTGGAGCCTACCACGATGACCTTCTGGCACATGTCACGCGCAATGGGGAGGCCGAAGCCGCCGCACACGACGTCGCCGAGGAAGTCGAGCAGCACGAAGTCGAAGCCCCAGTCGTGGAAGCCCAATTTCTCGAGCGTTTCAAACCCATGAATGATGCCGCGTCCACCGCAGCCGCGACCCACTTCCGGGCCACCGAGCTCCATGGCATACACGCCATCGCGCTTGAAGCAGACGTCACCAATGGACACCGCTTCGCCCGCGAGCTTCTTGCGGCTACTCGTTTCGATGATGGTGGGACACGCCTTGCCCCCGAACAGCAGCGAGGTCGTGTCCGACTTGGGATCGCAGCCGATGAGCAGGACCTTCTTGCCCTGCTGCGCCATCATGTACGAAAGGTTCGCGAGGGTGAAGCTCTTGCCGATGCCACCCTTGCCGTAGATCGCGATGATCTGTGTGTCCTTGGTGACCGGTCCCGTATGGATCGCTTCCGGTTCGGAGGCGGCTTCGTCGCGGACATTCACGTGCAGCTGGTGCAGACCGTTCTCGCTCATGCAGCAGATCTCCAGTCGAGGATCATCTTGACACAGTGGGGGTCACCGAACGCCGTGGCGTAGGCATCGGCGGCACGCGCCGCAGGTTCGCGGTGCGTGATGATGCCGTCCAGATCGAGCGTACCGTTGTTGGCGAACGTGGTGATCGCCGTGAGGTCCTGCTCCTGCCATTGTGCCGCGATGCGGAAGCGCGCTTCGCGCAGGAACGCGGGCGGGAAGGTGAAGGACACCGGCTCGCGGTAGAAACCGCCGAGGACGATTTCGCCGCCCGGCATCAGCGTGTTCACGAGCGTGTCCATGATGCCGTCGGCGCCACTCACCTCGCAAATGACCGAATAGCCGCGCGTGGTGTCGGCCGACGGGTGAATCACCTGGTAGCCGCGCGCGCCGTCCATGCGAACGGGATTGGTTTCCCACACGGTGGGTGCCGGCGCCCCATACAGCACGCAGAGCCGGGCAACGAGCCGGCCCAGCGCGCCGTGTCCAACGATGAGCCCGGGGAGCTGATCGAGGTGCTGCGCCGGGTTGCGCGCGAGGCAGTGATGGGCCGTGGCGGCGAGGGCAAAGAGGGCGCCTTGTTCGCCGAGATGATCGGCGAGCGGGATGGTTTTGGCGCCTGACGCCACCACATGGGACGCCTGACCGCCAAAGAGGCCGCGCGCTTCGGCGAAGCCCCTGGAACCTGGGACAAACACCACTTGGCCGACGGTGCGTCCGGAGCGTTCCCCGGCGGCCACGATCGTGCCTACGCCTTCGTACCCGGGAACCAGCGGGTAGGCAAGGCCGGGAAACGGGGGCATGCGGCCCGTGAAGAGCAGCTTTTCCGTGCCGGTGCTGATCCCGGACCACTGCATGGCCACCACTACGTCGGCGGGGGTGGGGTCGACCAGCGTCAGTTCGCGGAGGGAGAGCTTGGTCGGTTCTTCGAAAACGACGGCGAGGGAGTTCACAAGGGTACAGTGAGGTTGACAGTTGGCGCTGTCAATATCCAGAGCGAAAGGGTCGGGAATCGCGTCCGCCACACGCCGGACCCACGAGACCGATTGCTCGGGCGACGAACGTCAGACCTCGGCGACGATCAGGCCGGTCTGAATGGGGAAGCGGGTGGGGAGCTGTCGGCTGCGGCGGAAGCCGGCTGCCTGGAGCATCTGGTGCAGTTCCGAAGCCCGGCGGGCGCGTCCCTTGCCCATCGCCATGAGGTAGAACGAGAAATACGCGTCCCCCACGGTTTCGGCGCCCTTGGCCCCGGCAAGGGCCTCGGCAATGAGCAGCACGCCGCCTTTGGGGAGTGCGGCCCGTACCTGCCGCAAGAGGCGGAGGACGGAGGCGTCTTCGTGGTCCAGCAGGACGCGCACCAGCGCACAGACGTCGGCCCCAGTGGGGAGCGGGTCGGCGTGGAAGTTCCCGCCGTGACAGGTGACCCGGTCGCCCAGACCGGCCTGCTCGAGCCGCAGGCGGGCCCGAACAGCCACGGCGGGGAGGTCGAACAGCTGCAACTGCAGTCGGGCGTGCCGGGCGCCGACGAGCGAAAGGAAGACGCCTTCGCCGCCGCCCACGTCGAGCAGGCATTCATGCTTGGACAGGTCGTACGCGTCGAGCACGTCGTGCGCCACTGGCGGCAGCGTCGCGGCCATGATTTCCGAGTATGCCGCCACCCGGGTTTCATCGATCGCTTGGGGGCGCGGCGCGTCGGCGTACGACCAGTAGCGCGACAACTCGGTCCCGTAATCGGAGCCCTGCCGCAGGAGCGAGACGGGATCGGCGAGGTCCGCGTACGCCATCCGATGGTGGCGAATGAGGGCGAGGACGCCGGTGTTCCGCACGAGTGGCGCACCGAAGGGCCCCAGCGCGTAACGGCCGTGACGGCGCTTGAGGAGCAAGCGCAGGGACACGGCCGCATTGAGCAGGCGCTCCGCGTTGGCGATGGTCAGACCGCCATGCTGGGCGATCTCTTCGCGGGTCCGGGCCCCCTCGGCCAAGAACTCGAAGAGATCGAGCTCGACGCAGGCGAGCAGCGTCTGCGTGTAGACAAAGCCCGAGACAATGTCGAAGAGCTTTCGCGACCGGTACATCGTCATCGGGCGCGTGAGGGGGAACTTGGCGCTCCACCGCTGGAACTCGTCGGTGGCGACCAAGGCGTTCCAGCGATCGCGCACGCGCTCGAACCAAGACGGCGCCGGGAGACTGGCAGCAGCGGAGGCCGCGTCAGACACAACCGTGGCGTGGGGGTCGGTGGCCGTGCGGGGACGGTCGGCCGCCGGAACGTGGGGCGCGGTGAGCGCCTGCTCGGGGGGATTCACCTTGGCAAATTCACCATCGGCCCGCGTGCTGTCAAGAAAAGTGTACACCGCGCTGCCTTGGGACTGTCAGGACATTGCGACAGGGGATCCCCGGTCCTAACGTGATAGAGCTGACCACACTCCAATCCGGAGGGCCCGCGCCATGTCCGGGTCCCCGGCTGATTTTTCAGGAACCTGATGCGACCTGTTTATCCGTTCAGTGCCATCGTGGGACAGGAGGAGATGAAGCTGGCCCTCCTGCTCGTGGCGATCGATCCTGCCATCGGCGGGGTCATGGTCTTCGGCGACCGAGGCACCGGCAAGAGCACGGCCGTGCGGGCCCTTGCGGGCCTCCTTCCGGCCATGAAGGTGGTGCAGGGGTGCAAGTATGGCTGCGATCCTGCGTCGGCCACCCAGCGGTGTGAGGACTGCGTCACGCGCTACGCCGACGGCGGTCATCCCCGTGCGGTGCTCGCGCCGGTCCCGGTGGTCGATCTCCCGCTTGGCGCCACCGAAGACCGTGTGGTCGGCGCGCTCGATCTCGAACGGGCGCTCACGACCGGCGAAAAAGCGTTCGAGCCCGGATTGTTGGCCCGCGCACATCGCGGCTTCTTGTATGTCGACGAGGTGAACCTGCTCGAGGATCACCTCGTCGACCTGTTGCTCGATGCCGCCGCGACGGGTGAGAACGTGGTCGAGCGCGAAGGCGTGAGTGTCCGGCACCCGTCGCGCTTTGTGCTGGTGGGCAGCGGCAATCCGGAAGAGGGGGAGCTGCGCCCGCAGCTGCTCGACCGCTTCGGCCTTGCGGTCGATGTACGCACGCCCAAGGTGATCGCGATGCGCATCGATGTCATCAAGCGCCGCGACGCCTTCGACCGTGATCCGGTGGCGTTTCTCAATCACTGGCAGAAGGCGGACAACAAAGTGCGTCGCGCCATCGAGAAGGGGCGCGTGCGGCTCGAGGCGCTCTCGGTTCCCGATGCCATTCTCGAACGATCCGCCGAACTCTGTGCGGCGCTGGGGACCGATGGATTGCGCGGCGAGCTGACGCTGCTGCGCACGACCCGCGCCCTCGCGGCGTACGAAGGGGCCGACACCGTGACGCTCGATCATCTGCGGCGCATCGCGCCACTGGCGCTTCGGCACCGGCTCCGTCGGAACGTGCTCGACGATGCCGGCTCGTCCACCCGCGTTGAACGGGCGATCGCGGAGTTGTGGGATGCGCCGTCGGCCAATGTCGTCGGCACGTCCTGAACTTCCCACGAGCTTCGGCGCCCTCGCGGCGCTGTTGCTCGCGGTCGATGCGCGCGGGCTTGGCGGTGTCGTGCTCGATCATCCACTGCATGAGCAGGCGCGTCGCTTTGGTCATCTGGTCCGGAGCTGGTTGCCGCGCGGGGCGCCGCTGCGGCGCGTGCCGTCGAGCGTCACCGCCGACCGGCTGTACGGCGGCGTCGATCTCGCCGCCACGTTGTCGGCGGGCAAGGTCATCGCGGAGAAGGGTGTGCTGGCCGCTGCCGACGGCGGCGTGGTGGTTGTCCCCATGGCTGAACGGCTGGCCATTGCGGCGCGGACGGCGTTGTGTGAGGTGCTCGATCACGGCGAAGTCACGGTGCAGCGCGATGGCATTGCCGACCGGCATGCGTCGCGTGTCTGTGCGGTGCTGCTCGACGAGTCGGTTGACGAGGAACTGGTGCACCCCGCGTTGCGCGATCGCCTCGCCTTCTTCGTGCGCATCGACGGCCGGGTCAACGACGACCTCATCAGGATGGACGAGGCGCCCGACGCGTTGCCGGTGGCGACGCTGGTGCGCGATGCCCGCAATCGTCTCGCGCAGGTCAGCGTCGATGAGCAGTGGGCCGAAGCCTTGTGCCAGACGGCCGATGCGTTCGGGGTCGACTCCGTACGGGCGACCCTCTTCGCGTTGCGTTGCGCCCGGGCGCATGCGGCGCTGCAGGGGCGTCTCATGGTGATCGATGCCGATGCCGAACTGGCGGCGGCCTTGGTGCTGGCGCCGCGCGCCACGCGTATGCCGCCCCCGCCCCCGCCTCCGCCAGCAGAACCAGAGCCGGGCGACGACCCCACGCCGGCGGCGCAGCCCGACCAGGCCAATCCGGAGCCGCCGCCACCGCCAATGGCGCCGCCGGCGACACCGGACGCGGAGCAGCCGGAGAGCGACGACCACAAGACGCAGGCACCGGACAGCGGCGAGCTGCTGCGCGATGCGGTGCACGCGGCGTTGCCGCCGGGCTTGCTCGCGCAGCTGGTGCAGCACAACAGCGCCGGGAGCATGCAGGGACGCGTCGGGGACGAGACGCCCAACATGTTGCGCGGTCGGCCGCGTGGGGCACGCTCCGGTGCTCCCCGTGGCGGCGCGCGTCTGCATCTGCTCGAAACGTTGCGCGCGGCGGCACCGTGGCAGCGCGTGCGTTCGACACCGGCGGCCACGGGCGCTGTCACGCCATCGACCGCCAAGCGCACGGGGCGTCCGCGCGTCATCGTCCGTCGGGAAGACTTTCGGATTCGACGCTTCATCGAGAAGACCGGCACGACGGTCATCTTCGTGGTCGATGCGTCGGGATCGTCGGCGCTCTATCGGCTCGCGGAAGCAAAGGGGGCCGTTGAGCTGTTGTTGGCGGAGACGTATGCGCGACGTGACCGCGTGAGCCTCATGGCCTTTCGTGGGCACGGCACCGAGCGGCTCTTGCCGCCGACACGTGCGCTGGCGCGGGCCAAGAAGGTGCTGGCCGCGCTCCCGGGCGGTGGCGGCACCCCCATGGCGCATGCCATCGACGCCGCCCTCGACCAGGCGATCGCCGCCCGGCGAAGTGGGAGTGCGGCCCTCATCGTCATGCTGTCCGATGGACGCGCGAACATTGCCCGCGACGGCTCGCCCGGGCGCACGCAGGCGGAGGCCGATGCGTTGTCGGCCGGGGCACGCTTTGCCGCGCAGCAGATACCGGCGATGTTCGTCGATACGTCCACAAGAGGTGAACTGGCCGCACGGCGGATCGCCGAGGCGATGAAGGCACGCTACATCCTGCTGCCAGCCGCTGATGCCAAGGCGCTGGGAGGATTGGTGAAGACCGCGATGCAACTGGCGGAGGGGGGCGGATGCGAGCGGGGGGGGGGACGGTGACGGTGTCTCCAGCGGCGGCGCCGATCTCGACGCGATGGCGAACGCGGGTGCGGGCGCTCATGCCCGCGCTCGTGCGCGCGCGACATCCCGACATGGTGCGCGCCACCGATATTGCCACGCGGGAAACGACGGCGCGCGTGGCGCTCCGGTCGTTCGGGGTCGTGATCGCCTTCTGGTGGAGTACCACCGGCGTGGTCTTTGCCCTCGAGCGTACCCCGACTACGCGGCTGCTCGGCTTGCTGGTGGCGGCCCTGCTGGCCATATGGGGCGCCTCACTCGTGTACCTCGAACGTGATCGTGACACGCCGTCGGCTGCGCGCCGCAGTTTCCTCGGTGGGGCGTTTCTGTGGACCTTCGCGCAAGTCACCTTCTACGGTGGATGGATCATCGGACCGGAAGCCCTGCGCCTCTCCATCCCCGTCGAGCTGCCCTCGTGGGGCTTCGCGGTGCGCGCGGTGCGCTCGATGCTCTGGTATCAGCTGGTTATGCTCGCCATCCTCGCGGGAACGGCGTTCGTCACGCATCGTCGCGTGAATCCCGTGGGCTGGTGGACGGCGGCGCTGTTCTGGTGCGTGCACCAGGTGGCCAGCATCAACATCTTTCTCGGCGTCGAGAATCCCGGGCGCGGATTCTTCCCTGAGCCCCTGGTTTTTCTCGAGTCGTACTTCGGGCCGGCACGCAACAGCCTGTTCCTGCCGTTCACGATAGCCTGCGTCATCGTATACACGCTGTACACCGCACTCTTCGCGTTGCGCGGACGGACGCCGGCCTATCGGCAGAGCATGATGTTGCTTACGGTCATCGGCGTGTTGTCGGTGCTGGAACTCGCGGTCCTCGGAATGCCCATTCAGCTACCGCTGTGGCAGGCGTTCCTCGACGTGCGCGGGTACTGAGCCGGCAGCGCACGACGCCGGACCGGCGCCAAGGCGAGCAGCGGACCGTCCCGGCGCATCGCGTGGTCCGTTGCGCGTTCCGGGACGTGCATGACGGGCGATCGCCCTAGAACACGGAGAGCACGCTCGTGTCGTCGGCATCGTCGAACGGAATGAGATCGGCGGCCCGGGCGCGTCGTGCACTCCGCGAGGCTGGCGGCGTGGCCGCAACAGTGGCCGCCGGCTTGCGGCCCGCGCCCTGACCGGTGCGGCTTGGCAAGGCAACCGGTCGCGCCGGCGGTGCCGATGGTCGTGCGCTGCGGCCGCGCGGCGACACGCCGGTGATGACGAAACGGCCCACGAGATCCTTCATCGTCTGCGCCTGGCTCGACAGCTCCACCGCCGCGCTGGCCGATTCTTCGGCGTTGCTGGCGACGGATTGCGTCGTGGTGTTCATCTGTGTTGCGGCGCTGGTGAGCTGACTGACGCCATCCGACTGTGCGGCGCTGGTATGGGCAATGTCGCCAATGACCCCGCCGAGGTTCACGATCTGCGTGTTGATCTCCGCGAGCTTTTCGTTCACCACGTGGTTGAGTGTATTGCCCGTGTGTGCGTGACGGACACTGTCCTCGATGAGGGTGGCCGTCGTCTTGGCCGCTTCGGCGCTGCGGATGGCGAGACTGCGCACTTCTTCGGCCACCACGGCAAACCCCTTGCCGGCATCACCGGCCCGTGCGGCTTCGACCGCCGCGTTGAGCGCGAGCAGATTCGTCTGGAAGGCGATTTCGTCGATCGTCTTCACGATCTTGGCCGTGTCGGCGCTCGACTTCGTAATGAGGTCCATCGCCGTCGAGAGCTGCGACATCTCGTGCACCCCCTGCGTCACGATATCCCGCGCCGAGGTCGCGAGTGCTTGCGCCTGCGCGGCGTACTGTGCATTGCGCTTTGCCATCGAGGCCAGTTCGGTGAGACTGTTGGTGGTTTCCTCGAGACTCGCGGCCTGATCCGCCGCTCCATGCGCCAGCGCATCGCTTCCCGAACGGATCTCGATGCCCGCACCTGCCACCTGTTCGGCCGCCGCCGACACGTCGGCCAAGGCTTGCTCCAGATTCGTCACGGCGGCGTTGAGTGCGTCCTGCATGGCCACGAACTCACCGGCGTACCGACCATCCATGCGTGCAGACAGATCGCGGGCGGCGACCTTCTGCAGCACCGACGACGCTTCGCGCAACGGACCGCTCACGCTGTCGAGCAGGCGATTGATGCCGCCGGCCAGTTCCCCGAAGCTTCCCGTGTACTTGGCCCGGTCGGCGCGCTGCGACAGATCGCCCGCCGCCGCCGCGGCATTGAGGGCGCCGGCATCGGTCACGATGGCCAGTACACTTCGCTGCGCCGCATTGAGCGAACTGATCGATGCCTGACAGGTGTTGATGATCGTGTTGATCGTGGTCGCCACCGCGCCAAACTCATCGTCGGCGGTGACGTCGATGAGGGTCGTGGTGGCCTCGAGCTTCCCCGTGAGGTCCCCGCGGGCCATGCCTGACGCGATGCGCTCGATGCCGGCAATGCAGTTCTGGCTGAGGCGACCGGCCCGGTCCATGATGACTGCCAGCGGCGTGATGATGGTACGGACCAGGCTGCTGTACACGAAGTACGCTACGAGGAGCAAGACGATCGAGGCACCACCCGCGATGGCGCGGGCGGGGCCACCGGTCTCGCCGAGCGAGAGGGCAATGGCGAGATTCGTCACCAGCGCGAGCGCGGCGAGCGACCCGATGCTGACCGCAAGGCGATGGCTGATGGAGGAGCGAGGACGCATAGGGCGGGCAGGACCGGCAAAGTGAGATCAGGGCGCAGCGCCGCGCCTCCACGAGTTTCGTCCCAACGCTGGAAAACCTGAATGCGTTCTGGTGAACGCTTTCCGGGCCGGCCGCGAGCGGGGAAATGGGACGCCCTCGTCTCTGGACCCTCGTTCCACCCTACTCGTATCGCAGCGCTTCAATCGGGTCGAGGCGCGCCGCGCGCCGCGCCGGCATCAAACCGAAGACGATACCGAGACCCACGGAGACCAGAACCGCGATCGCGGTGAGGCCATAGGGCACCTCGGCGTCGACATCCAGCGCCAGCGAGGCGATTCGGCCAAAGGCCAAGCCCACTACAACACCGATGGCCCCGCCGATGCCGGTCAGCGTGCTCGCTTCCACGAGAAACTGCACGAGAACGTCGCGGCGTGTCGCGCCCAACGCTTTGCGTATACCGATCTCGCGTGTGCGACTGGTGACCGATACCGTCATGATCGCCATCACGCCGATCCCGCCAACCAGCAGCGCGACGCCGCTCAACGCCATCATGACCAGAAAGAACACACTGGTCAGGCTGTTGAAGCTGTCGAGAATCTGATCCTGCGTGACGAGGTCGAACGTGTTGCCGCTGCCTGGGCGGAGCCCACGCGATTCGCGGAGCGCCATCTCCACGGCACTCTGTGCGTCGACCACGGTCACGCCGGCTCGCGGCTTGATGGGAATGAACAGGGCATTGGTGCGATCGATGGTGTACGCGCGGTCCATGAAGCGGAACGGGACGATGGCGCCAACCGACTGCCCGGGCGGGGCAAAAATGTTGCCCGGCTCCGCCCAGAGTCCGATGACTTCGAGTACCCGCCCCCCGATCTGGACCGAGCGGCCCATGAGGCGCTCGCGGCCAAAGAGCGCGCGCGCGGTGGATTCCTGCAGCACCACGACTGGCGATCCCGCGCTGATCTCCGCGCGAGTGAACCAGCGCCCCTCGACCAAGTCGCCCCCCTGAATGCGCGTGAACCCCTCGTCGGCCCCGAAGACGGCCATCCCCTGACTGCGGACGCCGTCGGCCTCGATACGGGCAATCGTTTGTGCCCAGATCGAGGCATAGGCGATCTCCGGCAGTCGTCGCAAGCCGTCGGCCTCGCGCTCCGTCAGGTCGGGACGGATGCGTACGTCTTTGGGGAGATTGTCCGGATTGAGTGGCGTCTGCGAGAACTTCTTGAGCAGATAGATCGTGGTGGGGCCGGCGACCTCGATGGTGTTCACGATCTGATTGCGAATCCCCTGGACGATGGCGCCCATGGTCATCACGGTGGCGACCCCGATGACGACGCCCAGAATGGTCAGGCCCGAGCGGAGTTTGTTGGTCCGCAGTGCCTCGAACGCAATGCTGATGTTTTCGCGAACCGAGTCGACGGTGAACGGGCGCGCGCGTGTCGGCATCGTCGCGCCCTCAGGTTTCCGCGCGCATTGCGGTGATGGGATCGAGACGCGCCGCGCGAGACGCCGGGTACACGCCGAAGAGCACACCAACGCTCGCGCCGAGCGTCAGCGCGAGCGCGACGCTCCACATCGAGACGTGGGCGGGCAGGGGACTGAAAGTCGACACGAGCAGCGCCAATCCCCAGCCGGACGTTACGCCAAGCACGCCGCCTGCCACCGCCAGGGCGACCGATTCTGCGAGAAACTGTCGGCGTACATCCGCCGCCGTCGCGCCGACCGCCTTGCGAATGCCGATCTCCTTCGTGCGCTCGGTGACCGCCATGAGCATGATGTTCATGATCACGATGCCGCCCACCAGAATGCCAAGCGCGACCACCGCGGGCACCACGGCAAACAAGACGCGGGTGAGCTGCTTCCAGAAGTCGATCAAGGCTTCGCCGGTACCGACATCGAAGTTGTCGCGATCCGATGGGCGGAGTGTGCGCGACACGCGCATGGCTTCCTGCGCGCGCGCCATGGCGGGCGCCACCTCCTCAGCCTCGCGCATCTTTACCGAGACGGTCGTCGACTGGCGCTTGCCGTAAATGCCTTCGAACGCCGGAATGGGGATCAGCACGAACGCGTCGAACGATTGTCCGAGCACCCGCCCTTTAGGGGCGACCACCCCGATGACCGTAAATCGCTGGCCGGCGAGACGGACCTCCTGATCGACCGCGTTGCCGTTGTCGAAGAGGTCCTTGGCGATGTCGGCGCCGAGCACCGCGACCGGCCGTCGTTCGCGCACGTCGAGGTCGGTGAGCGGCCGCCCACTCGTCATGCGGTAGTCCTGCACGGTTTGGTAGCCCGCCGTGACCCCGAAGACGAGCACCGAGCCCAGCGTGCGGTTGCGCCACGCCAGATCGGCGCGCGGGGTTGGCCATCCCGACGTGAGACCGACCGCCATGGCATCGGGCAATGCGGCTTCGACCGCGGCGGCATCGCGTTCGTCCACGCGAGGCCGTCGCTGCAGGAGCCGGAACTGATCGTCGGTGAACAAACCGAGGCTCAGGGGCAGCCGTCGGACCTGAAAGGTGTTCATCCCGATCATCGCGTCGGCGATGTTCGCCTTCACGTACGCGTTCATCCCTTGAATGATCGCGACCACCGCCACCAGAAACCCGACCGACACCACAATCCCGAGCAGCGTGAACGCGGTGCGCAGGAGGTTCTCACGCAGCTGGCCAAGGGCCATGCGAAGGATGTCGGCAAAACGCATACGTTGCGGCTATTCGTATCGCAGCGCTTCGACGGGATCGAGGTTCGACGCCTTCACGGCCGGAAGCATGCCGAACGCAACACCGGTAATCGCACTCGCGAGCAGGGCCGTAACCACGATGCTGGTGGGCAGCTCCGCGGGAATGCTGGTGTTGGTGCGAATACCCCAGGCCAGCAGGGCGCCGATGCCCAGCCCGATGATGGCGCCGATGCTGGTCAGCGTGGCGGCCTCCACCAGAAACTGCCAGCGAATGGTGCCAGCCGTCGCGCCCAGCGCCTTGCGCACGCCGATCTCGCGCGTGCGCTCGGTGACGGAGATCATCATGATCGCGACCACCCCAACGCCACCCACCAGCAGGGCGACCGCCGACAGCGCCAGCCCGACGGCAAAGATCGCACTGAAGAGCGAGTCGAAGGTCTCCATGATGCGGTCCTGCTCGACCAGATAGAACGTGTTGCGGTCGCCCGGCTTGAGGCCACGGCGCGCCCGCATGGCAGCCAACACCTCGTCCATCACCTCGTCCTGCGACGACGTGGCGTTCGGGCGGACAAACAGTGTGAGACTGCCGCGGAACGCATCGAGCGTGCGGATGGCGGTATTGAGCGGGATGATGGCCCGTGGCGTTTCAGGACCGCGCCCTTCGAGCGACCGCAGGAAGCCCGCACGGGGGGTATAAATCCCGATCACCGTGAACTGGCGACCACTGATGGTGATCTGCTTGCCCACCGGGTCGGAATCGCCGAACAGCTGGGCCTTCAGGGTGTCGTTCACGAGCACCACCGGTTGGCCGGCTGCTTCTTCGTTGCGCGTGAAATTCCGGCCGGGCGCAATGTCCGACGCATTCACCGACGGCCATTCCACGCTGTACGCATCGTAGCCCACGTTGTCCACGCGGCTGTTGCGATAGGCGAAGTTCCCTTGGCCACCCTGCGTTCCCACCACTTCCTGAACGCCGGGAATACGACGAATCATCTCCCATTCGCCAATGGAAATGGGAGGATTCCGGCGATCAGGACACTTCTCGTCGGTGCCGTCGCAGGCCGAAATGCCACTGCCGCGCCGCTGCACGATGAACGTGGTGGCACCGATTTCTTCGAGATCCTTCTGGAAGCTCGCGCGGATGCCGGTGACCACGGCGCCCATGGCAACGACGACAAATACCCCGATGGCCACCCCGGCAATGGTCAGCCCGGCGCGCACTTTGTTGCTGCGAATGGCTTCGAGCGCCATCCCGACGCCCTCGAGGACGAGGAGCAGGCTGTTCATGGCTTACTCCGACCGCAACGCGGCAATGGGATCGAGTTTCGAGGCACGGCTGGCGGGATAGAGCCCAGCGCCAATGCCAACGCCCGCACCGGTCACCAGCGCGGCGGCAATCGACCACGGCGCGACCGCTGCAGGCAACGGCGTCAGCGCCGCGATCAATTCGGCCAGCCCGATGCCCAGGGCAATACCGATGGCCGCACCAAGCGTGCTCAGCGTCGCGGCTTCAACGAGAAACTGCGAAAGAATGTCTTTGCGCTTCGCGCCCAGCGCTTTCCGCACACCAATCTCACGGGTGCGTTCGGCGACGGCGACCAGCATGATGTTCATGATGACCATGGCGCCGACCACGAGGCTGATGGCAGGGAGCGCCGTGCCGAAGAGGACCAGGCGGCCCTTGAGCTGCTTGACGAAACCGAATGCGGCGTCCTGCGTGACGAGTCCGAAGTCATCGGGTTCGCCGGCGCGCAATCCGCGGAACGCCCGAAGGGCGCTGCGCGCCACTTCAATGCCCTCGGCGAGGTCGCCCTGCGACGGCGCTTGCACGATGAGTGAGCCGACGTCACGCAACGGGCGGATGATGCGCTGCAGCGGCGAGGTGTACGGCGCAATGGCGAGGCGATCGAGTGAGAACCCGAACACCGACCCCTGCTTCTCGATCACGCCGATGACCGTGAACGGGATACCGGCAATGCGCAGTGTCCGGTTGAGTGGGCTGAGTCCCGGGAAGAAATGATCCGCCACTTCGACGCCAATCACGAGCACCGGCGTTCCCGCGCGCACTTCCTGATCGGTAAAGGCGCGCCCCTGCGTCACCGCGAACTTCTTGATCGTGAAATAGTTCGCGTCGGTGGCAACCGCTTGCACCTGACGCGGACGCGCGCCCGGCGCCGATGCGTACTTGAACGTTTCGCTCGCGACGGTGGAGGTCATCGTGGGCGGCAACGCCGCGCGCACCGCGTCGACATCGGTCATGCGCACCAGCGGGCGGCGCTGCGCCGCGCGGGCATCGATACCGCGATTGCCGCCCGGCCCGATATTGTCGAAGCGGCGCAACGTGAACGTATTGGTCCCGATCAGGCGCGCGGCGAAATCCTCTTCGACGTACTTGCCCATCCCCTCGACAATCGAAACGACGGCAATGAGGAACATCACGCCGATCATGACCCCGAGCAGGGTAAAGGCGCTCTTGAGCTTCTGGACCCGGAGCTGGGCCAGAGCAAGGATGATTGCGTCGCGGGTCTTCATCCCAACAGAATAACGAAAGCCGCCCCGGAGTGCCCTCGGGCGGCCTTCTGTCCGCGCTCCGGCGAGCCGAAACCCCCTACTCGTACCGCAGCGCTTCGACCGGATCGAGGCGTGCCGCCCGGCTGGCCGGGAGCATGCCGAACAGAATCCCCGTCACCGCGCTGGCCCCCAGCGCCACCACCACCGCCGTGGGCGGAATACTCGCATCGATGGGGGTGACATTCCGGATGCCCACGGCGGCAATCCACCCCATGAAGAGGCCGATCGCCCCGCCAATGCCCGTGAGCGTGGCGGCCTCCACCAGGAACTGCCAGAGAATCGTGGCGCGCGTGGCCCCCAGCGCCTTCCGCACGCCGATCTCGCGGGTTCGCTCCGTCACCGAGATCATCATGATGGCCACCACGCCCACACCGCCAACGATCAGGCCAACACCCGACAGCGCGATCATCACAAGGAAGAACATGCCGAAAATGCTGTTGTAGGTATCAAGCAGCTTGTCCTGCGTGATGATGGCAAAGCTCGACTCCTGCGATGGCCGCGTGCCGCGCAGCCCACGGAGCGCTGCCGTGACGTCGTCGATCGCCAGCTCACGGGCCAACGACGGGGTCAGGCTTTCCCGTGGCTTGATGGCCAGCCCGACATTACTCTCGCGGGCTCCGATATGCCGGATGAGCGCCGCGACCGGCACGACGGCCTTGGGACGTTCTCCGCCACTCAGGATACTGCTGTTGTCCTTGTAGACGCCGATCACTTCGAACGGCGCATCGTTCATGGAAATCGTTCGGCCAATGGGGTCGCCTTCCCCGAAGAGCCGTTCGGCCATGAGCTTCGTAATCACCGCCACGCGCGCCCCCGTCCGAGCTTCGGCTTGCGTGAACGCCCGCCCCGGATACACCTCGGGGGCGCTGATCGTGGTCCACTCGGCCGAGTAGCCCTCGACGCTGGCACTCGACAATTCCGTCGTCCGGTACCGCACCTTGGCGCCCCAGTCGAGCCGCTCGCCAACCGCCTCGATGGTGGGCAACCGCCGCAGCGCCGCGATCTCCCCCTGACGGAGCGGCGGGTTCCGCAGCCACTTGCAGCTGTTCTCGCTGCCGTCACAGTTCTCGAACGAGATGGGATACCGCGAGACGAAAAACGTGGTCGGCCCCGTGCTCGCGAAGTCCTTCGCCACTGATTCGTTGATGCCGTGAATGGCCGCCGAGATGATCACCACGACGAACACCCCCACGGCGATGCCGAGAATCGTCAGCCCCGCGCGCACTTTGTTGGACCGCACCGCATCGAGGGCGATGCGAACCCCTTCGGCCACTGCCGACATCCGGGTGTTGATGGCACGCATGTCCCTACTCCTGTCGCAGTGCGACGATGGGGTCGAGGCGCGAGGCGCGACTCGCCGGGTACACGCCGGAGATGATCCCGACGCCGGCGCCGAGCGCGATGCCCACGACAATCGACCAAGGCGCAACACTGGCCGGCAATGGCGATACCGCCGCAATGACCTGCGCGAGCCCTATCCCCAACGCGACGCCAATGGCTGAGCCCACGGTACCCAAGGTCGACGCTTCAATGAGGAACTGCAGCAGAATGTCACCGCGCTTGGCACCGAGCGCTTTGCGAATGCCGATCTCGCGCGTGCGCTCGGCAACCGCCACCAGCATGATGTTCATGATCACAATGGCACCGACAACCAGTCCGATGGCGGGGAGCGCAATGCCGGCAAGCACGAGATAGCTCTTGATCTTGTTCCAGAACTCCAGCGCGCTGTCAGCCGTCTGCAAGGAGAAGTTGTCCGGCTGCGCCGGGCGCAGTTTGCGCTCACCGCGCATGGCCGCCCGCACCAGTTCCATGTTCTCGGTCATGGCCGCCACATTCGGCGACTGAATGACCACCGCGTCGACGATGTTGGGACGCGAGTTGAGCAGGCGACGTGCGGGGGAGCGGAACGAGGCGACGACGAAATTGTCGAAGGACATGCCGAAGACCTTTCCCTGCGATTCGGCGATACCCACCACGCGATAGGGGACGCCGCCCATCTTGAGTTCACGGCCGAGGGGATCGAGTCCGGGGAACAATCGTTCGGCCGCGTCGGGACCGATGACCACCGACTTCTCCCCGCGATCGAGTTCCTGATCGGTCAGCAGACGTCCGCGGCTGACGCCCATTTTCTTCACGGCGAAGTACGCGCCCTGCACGGCAATGCCACGCACCTGGCGCGGCTTGCCACTGGTACTCGACGACGCCATCACTTGATCTTCGCTGTAGAGATACCAGCGGGTATCGGCGGGGAGGGGAGCGGTCGCCGACGGCACATCGGTGATGTCGAGCCGCGGACGCTTCCGGTATTCCTCCCACGTGGCGTCGTCGACATCGCCGATGTTGATATTGGGGCGATGACGAAGCTCGAAGGTGTTGACGGCGATCAGCTTGCCGATCAGATCCTCTTCCATGTACTTCCCCATGCCTTCGACGATGGAGACCACGGAGATGAGGAACATGACGCCGATGCAGACGCCGAGCAGCGTGAATGTGCTCTTGAGCTTTTGCGTACGGATGGTGCTGAGCGCCAATCGAATGGCGTCAAGAAACGACACGGGACCTCGCGTTGTGCGTGACCCCGTGCCGTACGGCCAACACGGTGGCCGGTTTCAGTCGTGTGCAGCGCGCGTCGCGATCAGTGCGCCGAGGGTGTCAGACCAACGCGCTGGATGAACTGCTCGCGCTGCTCGTCGCTGGCGATCACGCCGTCGCGCAACACCACGACGCGCCGTGCATGCGCCGCAATGTCGGGCTCGTGCGTGACCATGACCACCGTTTGTCCCTGCTGCGCGAGCTCTTCGAACACCTTCATGATTTCCTCGGACGTATTGGAGTCGAGGTTACCCGTCGGTTCGTCGGCCAGCAGAATGGACGGGCGGTTCACGAGTGCGCGCGCAATGGCGACGCGCTGACGCTGACCACCGGAGAGTTCGTTGGGACGGTGATGAATGCGTTGGCCAAGCTGTACGCGCTCGAGGGCTTCGGTGGCGCGCTTGCGGCGGTCATCGGCGGAAATGCCGGCGTACACGAGCGGCAGTTCTACGTTCTGCAGCGCCGACGCGCGCGGCAGCAGGTTGAACGTCTGAAAGACGAAACCGATTTCCTTGTTGCGTACACGCGCCAGAGCGTCGTCACTCATTTCGCTCACCAGCATGCCGTTGAGCCAGTACTCGCCTTCGTTGGGCGTGTCGAGACACCCAATGAGGTTCATGAGCGTCGACTTGCCCGACCCCGACGGGCCCATGATGGCGACGTACTCGTTCCGGCGGATGGCGAGATCGACCCCGCGCAACGCGCGCACGATTTCGCCGCCCATGTCGTATTCGCGCTTGAGCTGTCGCGTGACAATGACCCAGTCCGTGTTCGGGGCCGCGCCGTGCGTCGTGGTAACCGCGAGGCGCTCCCCGGTGGTGCTGAGGCCAATCTCGGCGGCGGTCACGACTTCTTCTCCGCTCCGGCCTTCTTGGTTTCGGGCACGGTGGGCTTCACCAGGGCGCCATCCTTGAGCTCGCGAATGGCCTGGTACGTCCCCGCCACGATCTTCTCGCCGGCCTTGAGGCCGTCCATGACTTCGAAGTGGCGTTCGCCGGCAATACCCACCTTCACCGGGCGGAAGGTCACCTTGTCGTCGGTGCCCACGATGAACACGCCTTCCACGTCGCGCTTGCCCACCTGCTTGGACGGCTGCCGGCCAACCGCGACGGCCGAGTCACCGGCGTTGAGCTCCTCGTTCTCGCGCACCGTGAGCGCGATGATCGGGATGCTCAGCACTTTGGTGCGCGTCGCCGTGACGATCTTGGCGGTCGCCGAAAAGTCGGGGCGCGTATCGATCGGCGGGTTCACCAGTTGCACGCGGACCTCGTAGTCGATGGCCTGATCGCCCGAGCTCGCCGTGCCGGCTGTTTTGTTCACCGAGCTGTTCGAGATTTCCACCACCCGGCCGGCGAAGGCGGTGTCGGGGAAGGCGTCGATCTGAATGAGCGCCGAGTCGCCGACGCTGATGCGGGCGACGTCGGTCTCGTCGACCTTCACCTTGGTCTCGAGGATGCTCATGTCGCTGATGGTCAGCAGCGTGGCCGCATCCTTGTTGAGCGTACCCATAATGGCGGTTTCGCCTTCTTCCACATTCAGGCGCGTGATCTTGCCGCTCATGGGGGCCGTGATGATCGTGCGGCTCAGCGCCTGACGGGCGTCGCGCACGGTGGCGACCGACTGTTCGACGGAGAAGCTCGCCGCTTCGGCCAAGGCCTTGTTCACTTCCGACTGGGTGCGCAGCTGCTCGAGCTGCTCTTCGCTGACTAGGTTGGGCGACTGCTTCTGGATCTGCGCCGACCGCTCGTAGTTGCGCTGCGCCTGGAGCAGGTTGGCCCGCGCCTGCGCGAACTGTGCGCGCGCCGAGGCCAACGACGCTTCGCTGCGCTGCAGCGCGGCGGTGGCCTGCTCGGGGTCGATCTGCAGCAGCAACTGCCCCTTCTTGACCAGGTCGCCTTCCTTCACCACCAGCCTGACGATCTTGCCCGTGACGTCGGCCGACACGTCGACCTTGGTGCGCGGCTGAATCTGGCCGCTGGCGGTCACGGAGGCGACGAGGTCGCGCGCTTCGACGGCTTCGACACGGACGTCGACAGGTTTGGTTTTGTTGCGCATGGCGGCGACGACGCCCAGCCCGGCCACACTGGCAAGGACGACGGTCGCAACGATGATCTTTCCGGTCTTGGTCATCTCAGGTCTCTGTTAGCGAAGCGGACGGCCGACGGCATTCTCGAGCGCCGCAAAGGCTCGTTGCACATCGTAAACGGCGGTAATGCGGTCGGTTTCGGCGCGTTCAAAATCTCCGCGCGCCTGCACCAGATCGACGATGCTGATGGCGCCCACGCGATAGCGCTCCTGCGCCAGCGACAGCGCCGTGCGCGCCGTGCGCACGTTTTCTTCCTGCAAGGCCACCGCCTGCTGCGCGGTCACGAGCTGCAACTGCGCCGCCGTGACGTCGGCGGTCACCCGCAGCGACAACGCCCGCGTGTTGTTCTCGGCGTTCCGGCGCTGTACCTGGGCCTGCTCGATCTGCTGTTCGCGGCGGAAGCCGTTGAAGAGCGGCAGCGACAGAGTGGCCGAGAGGCTGTACGGATTGCGCGTAAAGTCGAACGGGTACTTGCCTTGATTGTCGCGGATGGCCTGCTCCTGGGCCGGTGTGAAGGCGAGCCCTTCGCACTGCGCCAGGTTGTTGGCGAGCTGCAGTCGCGCGCGCACTTCTTCGGAGCGAATGCACGACGAGCGTGACGACGCGACGCTCGACTGCGCCTGAGCAATGAGCAGGTTCGTATTGGTGAACCGGTTGGTGAAGGCGGACACCCCGGCCTGCATCGATAACGACGGATAGTAGGCGCTGCGGGCCGAGTTGACCTGTTGACGCGCCCCCTCCTCGCGAATCTTGAGCGCTTCGAGGCTCGGGTTGGCGCGCCGCGCCATATCGAGCAACGACTCCAGCGTCACGTCCGGCGGGGCCGGGAGATTGCTGTCGAGCTTCGTGCCAGCCACATACGCCACGCCAATCTGCTGATAGAGTCGCACCAACTCCACCTGCACCGTGTTGCGGGCGCGGAGTGACGCCACCCGTTGCTGACCGTTGGCGACTTCTGCGCGCTGCACGTCGAGCTGGGTACCGGAGCCCACCTGCAAACGCGCGCGCGCCAGCTGCAATTGCGCCTCGGTCGTGATGAGCAGCGTGTCCTGCAAATTCGAGCTGGCCTGCGCCTGCAATGCGGTGAGATACTGGTTCATCACGGTGTTGCGGACCGTGACTTCAGCCGCCGAAATGTCCGACTCGGTGGCATTCTGTTCGGCCTTCACGGCGCGTCGGTCGTTCAGGGCGCCGAGCGACAGGTTGAGGCTCGCCGACGCCGACGCATCGGTACTCAACTGGTCATTCGTGGAACCGAACGCCTGACCCTGAAAGAAGGTCTGCCGGCCTTCGCGGTAACCGCCGCCGAGGCTGGTGTTGACGTTGGGGAGGAAGGCCCCGTTGGCCGCGCGCACGTTGGCGGCAGCGGTCCGTCGGGCATTCACGGAGTTGGCGAGCGTGGGATTGTTGCGTCGCGCCAGGGTGAGGGCGTCGGTGAGCGTCAGGACGGTCCCCGGAGCGGCCGACGGCGTCTGAGCGTCGGCGATCGTGCCCGCAAGGCTCCCGGCGGCAGCGGCGAAGGCGAACGCGAGCACGTGAAATCTCACGGGAGTCATCATGGTGACGGAACAGGGAAAGAAATGAACATGCCTAGGGGGTGTACGGGGGGGGCGGAGCAATGGTTTCATCCCCCGACCTCGCTGATGATCGTGGGACATCGTCAGTGTGGGACATCGTCAGTGTGGGACATCGTCATCGTGGGACATCGTCATCGTGGGACATCGTCGCGCAGCGCCTCGAGGCCGCGAGCGGGGATACTGAGCCGAAGCACGAGCCCGTCCAAATCGGCCCACACGAGACGCACGTCGCCGGTAGCGGTGACGATGCGATACCGACGTGCCGACCGTCTGGCGCCGGCGACGACAACGGTGTCTGTCGCCGCTTCCAGTACAACGCGCACCGCCCCTTGCGAGTTGGCCACCGGGGTCAGCGACGGGAGCGTCACCCCCGCTCCCGGGGCCAGCACACGACCGCGGAGGAGCAGGGCATACTGCACCACACCCTCATCTTCGACGACGACCGCGCCCGGGCGCAGGAGGTACTCCCGGGCCGCCTCACCGGTCGAACTGCGGGCGAGCGTGGCAAACCGTCCGCGCACCCGTTGGCCCCCAAGGCGCAAGGTCAACTCGGCGCCCCGCCGCGACTCGACCGAGTAGCGCACCGGGGTCCCTGCCGAATCGGCCTCGAGACGTAAGGCCGTGCGCGTCTCACCGAACGCCGACTCGGAGCGCACCTCGACGGTGCCGCCGTCGTTGGTCGTCACTTGCTGCATCGAAAACTGCTCGCGCCCCATCCGCTGTCCGTTCACCGAGATGGTGAAGCTGCCCACGTCGAGGCGGGCCGCCGGCGGCTGGCGCACGAGGCCAGCGGGCCACGTCGCGTTGAGCAACAGGCCGGCGAGCAGCGGGCACCAAGGGATGAATGTCAGAAGCATCAACGAAAGATAAGCTATCCGGGGCGCCCCTTCGCCTCCGGGAACCCGAGGGGGTATAGTGGGCCATGGTTTTTCCCTCCGGAGCGGCTTCCGACCTCGCGACGGCCCCTGCGCCCGAACTCCCCACCACGGACCGGTGGCCCGCCCCCTGGGTGGCCAGCGCCACGCTGGCCGTCATCGGGCTGGCGTATTGGCAACAGGAGCCGGGGTGGGGCCGGCTGCTGCTGGCGGTGCTGGGCGCGGTCCTCGCGGCGTGGTTCCTCACGCGGGTCCGTCGCCCGCGAACGTTCGCCGCGCTCACGGTGGTGGCCCTCGGCGTCGCCTGCCTGATGGGCGCAACCGACACGGCGACGCTGGTGTCGATCCGCGAGGACTGGGGGAGCTGGTCCGCGCAGGAGCGGGAGGACCGCGCCCGCCGGGTGGCCGCGAGCGTGGCGGCGGTGGCCAAATCCCTGCGGACCACGGTCGATGTGCTCGCCTCTGACAGCGCGCTGATGGCGCGTGTGATGGCCGGCGAGATCCCGGCGCTCACGCCGCCGCTGTCGCGCGACATCGAGTCGGCGGTCCTCGTGTACCGCACGGGAACGCTGGTGGTGCGCGCTGGCCAGATGCACACCCCGGTCGTCCTCGGCGGACCCGCCGGCGTGTTCATTCTCGACGGGCCGTTCCACACCTCCCTCATTGCGCGCAGCCGATCGGCCGACGGCGCCATCGAGGTGGTGACGACGGCCCTCGTGGCCTCTGCGCCTCCGGCCGATCGCTTCACGCAGACGTTGCTGCAGACGCTTCCTGGTGACATCGATGTGGCACACACGCGCATCGAGCCCCCGGACAGCACGCATCTCGCACGCGGGGAAACGGCGGTGATGGTGCGCGACGGCGCCAAAGTGATCGCCCGGGTGCACGCGACGACCTACACCGAGGGCGAAACGCGTCTGGCTTTGCAGCAACGTGCACGGGCGCGATCCAGCGTGGCCTTGTTCGTGGCGCTGTTCTCGCTGCTGGTGACGGCATGGCGTCGGCCGGCAAGTACCGGCTCGCGGCTGGCGGCGGCGAGCGCCGTGTTGCTCACCGTCGCGCTCGTGCCGCTGTCAGGGTTGTCGAATGTTTCGAGTCTGTTCGACCCGCGCAGTTACTTCGCGCCCATGGCCGGACCGCTCACCTCGACCATTGCCGCGCTGATCATCACGGCGACACTGGCGCTGGCGGTGCTGCTCTTTGCCTTGCGCGCCACGTTGCATCGTCCGTCGCGTCCGGTGGCCATCCTCCTCGTGGTCGCGGCCGCGGCGGGAGGCCCGTTCCTGTTGCGCGACCTCGCGCGCGGCATCACGCTGCCCCCCACGGGCGCCGGGTTTTCGCTGTGGGTGGCGTGGCAACTCGCGCTTGCGCTGGTGGGGGTGAGCGTCCTCCTCGCCGCCGGGGCCGCCGGGCAGAACGCGCTGGGCAGTCGCCGCGGCGCGCCGCCGGTGATCCCGGTGGTCCTGGCACTGGCGGGCGGGGTGCTGGCGCCTGTGCTCTGGGACGCCGCGGGGTGGCCGGCATGGTACCCGCTGCTGTGGGTCGGGGCGATCGCGAGCCTCGCGCTCACCCGTCGCGGATTGGCGCAGGTCGCCGCTGCGTCGGTCGTGGCCGGCGCAGGGGCGGCAACGCTCACGTGGGGCGCGACGGTGCGCGCGCGTATTGCCCTCGCCCAACACGACATTCAGCGCATCGGCGAGAGCGATCTCGATGCGCAGCGTCTGCTCGAACGGTTTGCCATCAGCCTGCGCGACGAAATCCGGCCAGTGCAGAGCAGCGACGTGCTCTTGCGGCGCTACGCGGCGAGCGAGCTGGCGCGGGCCGGCTACGCCGCGCGGCTCGCGCGATGGAGTCCGTCGTCGCTCGATGAGCCCGTGTCGCTCCTCGAACTCACGCCGGTGCTCGATACGCTGTCGGCACAAGCGTATCTCGCGGTGCTCGCGCGCGAGAACGGCGCGGTCGAGATTCGCGAAGCGCGCGACGGTCTCCGCCGGATGCTGCTGGCCGCGGTGCCGGCCCCCGATGGGACCGTGACCACCATCGCGCTCCCGCCGCGCACCAGCCTCTTGCCTGTCGATCCGTTCTCCGCCTTCATCGGCGTCACCGGCGCGCGCAGTACCGAGGCGCCGTACCGAATGCAGCTCTCCCCCGCCATGCCCGGCGATCGCGCCAACGCCACGCTTACGTGGGGGCGTCGTGGGGATGCCATGCATGGTGATGGCGTGGCCGGTGACGGTGGTGAGGTGAATCGGGTGCACGCGGAGGTCGACCTGGGCAGCCTCGGCGTCCTGCTGCCGCGCGGGGCACTGCTGGTCATGCTCGACGTGCTCGTCGTCATGCTGCTCTGGGCCGCCACCGCGCTGGCCGACGGCGCATTGACCCGGCTGGTGGCGGTCCGGCGCGCGCGGTGGTCCCGCTCGTATCGCGTGCGACTGAGCGGCGCCCTGTTGGGGTTCTTCATTGCCCCGGCCGCCATCTTTGCGCTCTGGGCCTGGTATCGCCTGCAGGACGACGACCGGGCGGCCCGTGAGCTGCTCGTGCGCGAAACGCTGCGCGTGGCGGCGGCAGAGCAGGAGCAGCGCTCCCTCGGCAGTTCGCCGTCGAGCACCGGCGCTCCGCTCTTTCTGTATCGCGATGGGTTGCTCAATCAAGCCAGCGATCCCCTGCTCGACGCGTTGGCCCCGCTGGGTCGCATTCTTCCCGTCGCGCTCGCGCCCGATGACTTCGGCAACGAGGACGTCTTCACGACGCGTCGGCTGACCACCGGACCCACGCGCGCGCTCGTGGGGTTCCGGCAGCTCTCGCGCGCGGCATCGGCGGACACCGCGCGCCGTGCCGAGCGGGTGCTGGCCACACCAGCTCGCGGTGACGAGTTCGCACTCGACGACCGCCGCGAAGACCTCGGCGTGCTGGTGCTGTTTGCGACCATGCTCGGCGCGCTGGCGGCGATCTGGTCCAGTGGCATTGCCGCGCGCGCCCTGGCCCGCCCGGTCGGCGCGTTGCGTGAGGCGGCGCTCGATATCGCCGCAGGGCGCGCGGCGCCAACGCTCGGAACGGCGCCCGCGTCGGAGTTCGCGCCGGTGTATCGGGCCTTCCGGCGTATGGCGGAAGATCTGCACACCAGTCGCGCCGCGCTCGAAGCCGCTCAACGGCGGACCGACGCCGTGCTGCAGAATGTGGCCAGCGGCGTGCTGGCTCTGCGGCGGTCTGGCGACATCATTCTCGCCAATCCGCGCGCCGAGGCCCTCCTGGGCGCGTCTGTCCGCCAAGGGCGCGCCACGCTCACTGCCTTGCCGCCGGTGCTGGCGCCCCTTGCGGCGCAGTGCGCGGCGTTCCTCGCGAACGACGCCGAGGAAGAGGCGTTCGAGCTCACCGTCGCGGGGCGGCAGCTGCAGGCGCGCCTCACGCGATTGCCGACCGGAGCGGTGCTCACCGTGGACGACATCACCCAGCTCGCGTCGGCGCAGCGCGTGCTGGCCTGGGGAGAGATGGCGCGTCAGGTGGCCCACGAAATCAAGAATCCGCTCACGCCCATCCGACTGGGCGTGCAGCACTTGCGGCGCGCCTTTCGCGACGGGCGCCCTGATTTCTCGCAGATCCTGGACAGCAACGTGAGTCGCGTGCTCGAAGAGATCGACCATCTCGACGAAATCGCGCGCGCCTTCAGCCGGTACGGAACCGCTCCTTCGGAGCGGGCCCCCGGCGTGCCGGTGGACATCGCGGCGGTGGTCCGCGACGTGGTCGCGCTGGAAAAACTGGGCGATCATGCCGAGCCGGAGACGCGTGTGCATTGGGCGGTGGAGCTTCCCGTCGATCAGCCGCTGGTGGGACTGGCGCAGCGCGACGAGCTCCGCGAGGTCCTCATCAACGTGCTCGAAAACGCCCGGTTGGCGACCGCCACATCGGTGCTGTTGCGGGCGTCGGTCGATGGCACCCACGTGACGCTCGAGGTCGTCGACAACGGCTCGGGGATTGCCCCCGCGATTCTGCCTCAGGTGTTCGAGCCGCATTTCTCCACGCGCACCAGCGGAAGCGGGCTCGGGCTGGCCATCAGCCGTCGACTGATCGAAGGGTGGGGCGGCTCGATTGCCGTGACCAGCAGCGGGTCGGACGGGACCACGGTCCGCCTGATGTTTCTGCGCACGATGGCGCCGGCGACAGGAGCATCGAGCGGGACGGCGCGTTAAACTTGGGTATGTCTGAACCCCCCCTGTGGTCCGACCAGGTCCGAACCGCCTCGCCTCCGCCGCATCTGGAGTCGTGGCAGTTGCCGCCACGATGGGCGTGGGGGGATGAAGCCATCCGCCGGGAACACCGGCATTATCAGGAAGTGATCGATGCCCTTGGCCGGTCATTGTCGTTGGTGAGCATCCCCGACGAGGCCCATGCCGAGTGGCTCAGTCACGAGGCGCGCGCGCTGGCGCACCGAAATCACCCCTCCATTCCGACGACGTATCACTATTGGGCGTCGTATCAGGAGAGCCGTCGCGGTCCCGGCTATCTACGCCGGTGGATCAGTGGAGAAACGGTGTTCGAGCGCGTGTCGCGCATTGGGCCGGAGTCCATCCAGATGGGCTTTCAGGTGCTGCGTGAAGGGGGGAGTGCGCTCGCCTATCTGCACGACACGACGGCGGCGCACGGTGCCGTCTCCGCCAGCACCGTGTGGCTCACCCCAGGTGGGCGTTTGTGGCTGTTGGGGTGGGAGTGGGTTTTGCCAAAAGACCACCGTCCGGCGGGGCTGACCCCCGATCCGACGTTTACGCCGTGGGCTCCCGAGTGGGCCCCCGGGGAGTGGAAGCCAACGGCGAAGTCCGATCAGTGGCAGTTGGCGGCCATGCTGTTCATGATGCTGACCGGCGAAACGCCGCCTGAGCATGATGTGCCGCCGTTGCCGTTGTTGCGCAGCGACTGTCCGACCGCGCTGGCGTCCGTCATCGAGCGTGCGTTGTCGGTCGATCCGGCCGATCGCTATCCCAGCATTGCCACGATGCTGCGTGAACTCGATCGGCACGTGTCGGTGCGTCCGATGCTCATAGCGCCCGAAGGCGATGAGTTGCCCAAGGCGTTCGACTCCGCCGAAGGGCGTCTGCGCTGGGCCACCGCCGACGACTACGAGATTCTGGCGCCGTTGGGCACGGGCCAGTTCGGTAGCGTGTGGCGGGCGCGCGATTTGTCGTTGTCGCGCGAAGTGGCCATCAAAGTGCTGCACCCGCACATCGCGAAGGATGACATGGCGGTGGCACGCTTCCGTCGCGAGGCGCGTCTGGCCGCGCAGCTGGCGCATGCCGCCATCGTCCCGATTTACGACACCGACAGCCGCGGGGGCGTGGTGTGGTACACCATGGAGCTCGCCGAAGGCGGCTCGGTGGCCAACCTCGTCTCGCGGAGTGGGGCGCGTCCCTTCGAAGAAATCGCGCCCCAAGTGGACGAAGTGCTGGAGGCGCTCGATGCCGCGCACAGCAGTGGCATCATTCACCGCGATCTCAAGCCGGAAAACATCCTCATCGATCGCTATCGGCGCTGGCGCATTGGTGACTTCGGCATTGCCTACGCGCTGGGCGACGAGAAAGCGGGCACGTCGGGCACCCCGTCGTTTGCGGCGCCCGAGCAGCTCCTTGGGGAAGCCCAAGGACCCGCCACCGATCTTTACGCGCTGGCGAGCATCGTGTACTTCGTGCTCACCGGGCGCGCGCCGTTCGGCGATGGCTCTGCGGCGTTCGTGCTGGCGCAGCAGCTGGCCGGTTCCTTTGCCCACCGGCTGGAGCAGGACGAGCTGCCCGATGCGCTCCGGGCGTGGATTGCGCGCGGGCTGGCGCAGCGCGTCGAGGACCGCTGGTCGGACGCCCAGGAAATGCGCGCGGCGTGGCGCCAAGTGGTTCGGGCGACACGCCGTGCTGAAGATCTGCGTCCATGGTGGCGTCGATTGATCGAAGCCGTGCAGGAAGACGAACCGGCTTCACCGGTTACGCCAGACTGGTAGCGCCCCGCTCCATCGGGAGCGCCGGACCCATGGGCGTGGTCGCGAGCGGCGTGGGCAACACGCGCGCCGCAGCCATGGCCACGGCCGCCACATTGGGCGGAATGACCATCGTGGGCACCGACGGCAGACTGCGGGGGGTCCGGCGCGGCGCACGCACCGGCATGGCGGTGCGCCCGTGCAGCAGGTGCGCGTGGCGACGCTTGCGCGCATAGAGCAGTTGGTCGGCCCGTGACAGCAACTCCGCAATGCCGGCCGGATCCGACGGACGGACGCGCGTGTGCCCCACGGTCAGCGCGATCTTGGTGGGGAGGACCTGCGACGCATTGAGCAGTGACAGGTGCTCTTCGATGCGCCGCTGGATAACGCGAGCGCCGCAGCCGTCGGCATCGAGTGCCAGCACCGTGAACTCGTCGCCGCCAAGCCGCGCGACCACGTCACAGTCGCGTACGGTGCGGCGCAGCAGGCGCGCCACTTCGACGAGCGCCTTGTCGCCCACCGCGTGCCCGAACGTGTCGTTGAGGTCCTTGAAGCCGTTCATGTCGACATACATGACCACCGCGTCTTTCCCCTGACGCCGTGCCAAGCACAACTGCTGCTCGGCCAGCGCCATGAAGCCGCGCCGGTTGTGCAAGTGGGTCAATTCGTCGGTCAGCGACGCCTTCCGCAGGCGCAACTCCTCGCGCTTGGCCTCGGAGATGTCGTGCAGCGTCACCGCGATGCCGTCGGCCGTCGGCGTCGCCTGGTGCAGGACCCAGCTGGCGTTGAGGGTGCGCCGGTGCGTGTGCCTCTCTTCGCGGACCGGGGCCATGAAGGTCACGGCGTCGAGGTAACGATCGAAGAGCTGCTGCCCCATGAGCGAGAGGTCCCGCTTGAGGCGCACCCCGAGCAGTTGCTCGGGATGCTTGTAGAGCAGCGCCGCTCCCCGTGGGTTGGCTTCGGTGACTTCGAAGTCGGTAATTTCGCCGTCCCCGTCGCGCACCGAGCGCAACAGGAACATCCCATCCATGCTGGACTGCATCGCATCGGTCAGCCGACGGACGCGATCGTGAAGCCCCGCGTCCTGCTGCAGGCGGCGCAGCAGCTCACGGTGCAGGAGGCGCCACCCGGTGACCGCGACGAGCAGCGAGATGGCCGACAGCACCGGTGCCGCTACAACAACACTGGGCATCGTCATGGTTCCGATACTCATCGCGATGGTCAGGGCGGAGAGGGTCACGAGCGTAGCCCAGAAGGTGGTGTGCAAAGCGAGGCGGTCGAACATGGTGGTGTTCTGCGGAGTCTGTCGGAAGCCTGAACCTGCGTCGGACCATCTTCCGTACCGCACCAGCCCGAGCTGATGCGGTGTCGCTCTCCTGAGCAACCACCATGCCAACGTGCAAATCTCGCAAACCTGATGACAATTTCGCATTGTGGATAACGCCGCAAACTGTTCTCAAAAAAGCGTTTGCGGTAAACAATCCGGTTCGTGTGATTTTCGTGTTTGAAGGCAAGGTTTGTGAGGCGGCAAAATCCTCCTACTCTTATCCGCGGGCGGTTGCTGCCGAGCGAGGGAGGCTCAGCAGTAGGACAAACCTGCCGGTTTAGTCGTCGGCGCCAAGCAGGAGGCGCGATTCGAGTGCCTGGTAGCGTGCGTTGCCGTTGGAGTCGGGAAAGAGCAGGGAGGCAACAATGCCCGTCGCAAAGGAGAGCGGGATGGTGACGAGCGCCGGGTTCTTGAGGGGAAAGAATGCCGTCGCCTTGTGCAACAGATCGATCTGCACGGCCGGCGAGAGGGCGATCAGCCCCAGCGTGGCCGTGGTGCCGACGACCATGCTGGCGGCGGCGCCCACCGTGCTCGTGCGGCGCCAGAAGACGCTGAGGACGAGGGCGGGGAAGTTGGCGCTGGCGGCAATGGCGAAGGCCAGCCCCACCATAAAGGCGACGTTCTGTCCCTTGAAGGCCATGCCCAGCGCGATGGCGACGAGCGCCAGCCCCACGGTGGCGACGCGCGCCACCGTGAGCTCTTCGCCGGGCTTGGGGTGCCCTTTGCGGATGACGCTCGACCAGAGGTCGTGCGAGATGGCGGCGGCACCGGAGAGGGCGAGGCCGGCCACGACGGCGAGAATGGTGGCAAAGGCCACGGCCGCAATGAAGCCCAGGAACGGGCGACCTCCCAGCAGCGCCGCCAGCATGGGCGCGGCCATATTGCCGCCGGCATCGATGTTCTTGATGACGTCCGGGCCCACGAGCACCATGGCGCCGAAGCCCAGAATAAACGTCATGAGGTAGAACAGCCCGATGAGCCCGGTGGCGATGAACACCGATTTGCGGGCAGCCACCGCGTCGGGGACCGTGTAGAAGCGCATGAGAATGTGCGGCAGCCCGGCGGTGCCGAACATGAGCGCGAGCCCCAGCGAAATGGTATCCCACGGGTTGGAGACCAGCTTACCCGGGGCGAGCACGCTTGCGCCGTACTTGGCGGCGGCGGCGGCAAAGAGGGCGCGCGGGTCGAATCCGAACTTGGAGAGCACGAGCAGCGCCAGCATCGCCGCGCCGCCCAGCAACAGCACGGCCTTGACGATCTGCACCCAGGTCGTGGCGAGCATGCCGCCAAAGAGCACGTACCCCATCATGGCAACGCCGACGATGAGGACGGCGGTCTCGTACGGGATCCCGAAGAGCAACCGGACCAGGCTGCCCGCGCCCACCATTTGCGCGATGAGATAGAACGCAATCGTGGCCAGCGTACCGTAGGCGGCGCTGATGCGCACCGGCACCGGATCGAGGCGCGCCGCGACCACATCGGCAAAGGTGTATCGCCCGAGGTTGCGCAGCGGCTCGGCGATGAGAAAGAGCACCACCGGCCATCCCACCAGCCAGCCGGTGGAGTAGATGAGCCCATCGAATCCGCTGGTCGAGACGAGACCGGCAATGCCGAGGAACGACGCGGCACTCATGTAGTCGCCGGCGAGGGCAAAGCCGTTTTGTCCTGCCGTGACCGACCGGCCGGCCGCGTAGAAGTGCTCCGCGGTTTGCGTGCGGCGGGCGGCCCAATACGTGATGCCCAGCGTGACGCAAATGAAAACCGCGAAGAAGGCAATGGCCACCGGGTCTGGCGTGCCGAACGATGTGGCCGCCGGCGCTGCCGCCGCTGGTACGGCCGCATGGAGTACGCTCATCACCGGGCGTCCTCGTGAGTGGCTTTGAGGGCCGCGAGCGCCGGATCGTACACCCGGTTGGCCCACGAGATGTACGTGTAGGTGAGCACCCAGGCGGCCACGATCACGCCGGCGCCGAGAACGATGCCGACGGAGAGGCCCTCCGTGACCAGGGTACCCAGAAGCGCCGGTTGGAACGCCACCAGCGCGATGAAGCCGAAGTACACCAGCACCATGCCGGCGGTGAGCATGAACGCGATGCGCCAGCGTTGGGCCGCGACGCGGCGTGTGGCCAGCAGCGCGTCGGCCTTCGAGGTGGGGAGTCCAGTCGTCATGGCGCGCGAAGCTACTGCAGGGCGTTGGCTGGCGATAGCGTTCCGTCGGAGCGCGTCAGTGCCTAGCATTCAGGGCGTACCCGGTTTTCTCCTGCACCGCCCGAGACCCGCTGTGACCATTCGCAAGTTCATCGCTGTCGTGGCCCTCATCAACGCGCTCGTCGCGACCTATCTCCACCTGTGGAAGATCGGGTTGGCGGGCTCGTTGTCGTGCGGGGGCACGCACGGGTGCGAGTACATCCAGGGGAGCCGCTACGGCTGGTTCCTGGGCGTCGACGTGGCGCTCATCGGGGCGGTGGGCTACGCGCTCATCGTGCTGGTGGCCATCATCGCCGCGCTGCCGCAATTCGAAGACGAGAAGTGGCCCGTGCGTGCGCTGCAGCTGCTCATTCTGCCGGCGTTTGCCTTCACGCTGCGGCTCAAGTACGCCGAGTTCATCATTCTGCAGGGCTTCTGCCGGTGGTGCGCGCTTTCGGCGGTCTCCATCACGGCGTTCACCGTGTTGATCTTCATGGAGTGGAAGCGGGTCCAGCGGTTGCCCGCCGCCTGAGGTGACGCGGTCCTAGGGGGCGTCGGCTTCGCCGACGATGACGGCGAACATGCGTTCGAGTTCCGGGCCAATGGGATACGCGGGAATAGTGTGCAGCACCTTGCCGTTCCGATCGACGGCAATGAAGACCGGGGTGCCGGCGTAGCCCAGCGTCTCCAGCGTTTCTTCGCGGGTGTGCAACGGGCCCACCAGACGCGCGCCGCGCAGCCCTTCGTGCTCGAGCATCGCGGTGCCGTCGCCGGCGCCTTCGAGCGTGAGCAGGGTGAGGCGCGTGAGGGGGCGCCCTTTGGCCATGCCGCCAAAATCCTTGAGCGCGCGCTTGCACCAGCTGCACGTGCGCGAGCTGATCATGACGACTTGCGGCTCGCCAGCGGGGAGCAGCGGCACCACCCGACCACGCAGGTCACGCACCTGCACGGCGGCCAGCGATTGTGCGGCCACTTGCATGGCCCGCGTCCCGACCAGCACGGCACAGGTCAGCGCGACGAGTCCCAGCAGCAGGGTGCTGACGGAGATGACACCGCGGCGCGGGCGTGAGCTGGCGGACATGACGGACGGGACAGGGGAGTGCATGAGAGCGGCCCTCCGGTGTACTGTTGGGGCCATGACACCTTCGCAGGGAGAATATACCCCGACGCCGGAGCAACGGCTGCGCGGGCTCGATGTGGAGACGCATCTCGCCGATCCGTCGATCAAGCAGGCGTTCGTGACGCCCATGTTCGATATCATCGCGCCGCGCTACGACCGCTTCACGCGGCTGTTCTCGTTTGGCATGGACGGGAGCTGGAAGCGCGAAGCGATGGACGCGGTCCGCGAGTCGGCGCGGCGGTTGCCTCCGGTGCAGCGCGCGCTCGATCTCGCCACAGGCACCGGCGATCTCGCGGTGGCCCTCGCGCGGCTCTGGCCCGGCGTGCACGTGGATGCACTCGACGCCTCGCCGCGCATGATCGACGAAGCCACCGCTCGCCTGGCTCGGCGCGACCTGGATGTCGCGTCGGTGGTGCACCCCATGGTGGGCGACATGATGGCGCTGCCTCAGGACAGTGGTTCGGTCGATGTGGTGACCGCGAGTTATGCCGTGCGTAATGTCCCCGATGCGCGTGGGGCAGTGCGTGAAATGGCGCGCGTACTGCGTGCCGGCGGCGTGCTCGTCACCCTCGACTTTTATCGCCCCGCATTCGCGCCCTGGCGCCTGCTCTTTCTGGGATATCTGCAGATCGCCGGCGACATGGTGGGCTATTGGTGGCACGGCGATCCGGTGGTGTACGGCTATATCGCGCGCAGCATTTCGCACTTCATGACGGAGGCGGAGTTCAGCGCGCTGCTGGCCGCCGAAGGCTTCGAGGTGGTGTCAGTGAAGCGCTACCTGTTCGGCGGCATTGCGCGGCACGAAGCGCGGCGGCGCTAGGTAAGCAGTTCCTCCGTCCCTGCCGTCTGAGTGGCTGCCGTCTGCTGTCTCGGCGCGATGCCGCGGCATTACGCCGAGACGGCAGACGGCAGGGTCTTAGACGGCAGGAGCGGAGGAACCGCGCCGCTCGCCCGCGTGGCTGTACGCCATCGCGACAATCCAATCGCCGTCGGTGTGCCAATGGGCGTCGACGCGAATGTCGGCCACCGACGGGTCGGGCAAGTGCAGTGTGACGCGTACGTCGTCGGCGTGCGTGAGGTCGAGATCGACTTCGGTGAAGCGGACGTAGCGTTCGACGAACGGGTCGATGGCTTTGTACACCGCTTCCTTGAGCGCGAAATGTACGAGCAGCTGTTCACGCTGGTGCAACGCGTCGTGCTCGAACTGTTCGAGCCACGACAACTCGGCGGCGGTCAGGATCCTGCGCGCAATGGACGGGCGTTCCAGATCATGCGCCGTGGGCCGCGCTTCGAGGTCGAGGCCGATGTGCTGCAAGGTGCCACCACGTGGGGCCACCGCGGCCATCGCGAGGGTGCGCTTGTGCGTCACCGAGCCGGTCACGGCGCCCGGGAGCAGCGGCGCGCCGCGGGGTGTGCGCAGAATGGGGGTGTCGCCGGGACTCGGGACCTCGCGCAGCGACGCCATCGCCGTCCGGATGGCGGTGCGTCCCGCCACGAAGGTGGCGCGACGCGGGCCCGGCAGAGTGCGCGCCAGTGCGGCCTCGAGCGGATGCAGCAGCCCGTGCCGCACCTGCTCGTCGAGCAGCTGGTCCCACGTGGCATGGTCGGGCACGTCGGGGACGGCGGCCCGTGCAAGAACGGCTGACGCGCGAAGCATCCCGAATAGTACGGACAAGAGGTGCAATTGTGGGAGCAGGCGCTCAGGTTACAGACGTGTCCGATTCCTCCGCCTCCGAGAACACCACGCCGCGGGTCACGCCCGCGCAGGCGTGGTACGCCGTCGCCATTCTGACCGTGGCGAACATCTCCGGTTTCATCGACCGGCAGATTCTGTCGCTGCTGGTCAAGCCCATGCGGCGCGACTTTGGCCTCACGGATACGGAAATCAGTCTGCTCATGGGGCTGAGCTTCACGATCTTCTATTCGGTGCTCGGGTTGCCCATTGGTCGTTGGGTAGACCGCGGGGCGCGTCCACGCATCATTGCCCTCGGCGCCGCCATCTGGAGCCTGCTGACGGCGCTCACCGGTTTCACGCGAAGCTTCGGGCAGTTGTTCGCGGCCCGCATTGGCGTGGGCATCGGGGAAGCCACGCTCGGACCGGCCGCGGTGTCGATCATTGCCGATCATTTCCCGCGCCAGCGTCTGGCGACGGCCATGGGCGTGTACCAGATGGGCTCCTTCATGGGGTCGGGCTTCGCGTACGCGATCGGCGCCCTCATCGTGGGTCGGCTCACGGCGCCGGGAACGATTACGCTGCCGTGGGGGATCGAAATCTTTCCGTGGCAGACGGTGTTTTTCTGGGTGGGCCTGCCGGGACTCGTGGTCGCGTTGCTCGCGCTCACCATTCACGAACCGCGCCACGCGGCGCGCCGCGTGGCAAGTACGACGCCCGAACCAACCAGCATTCCGTTGCGCGACGTGCTGCGGTACATGCGCGCCAACGTGCGCACGATCGGCGCCATCTCCTTCGGGTTCGCCTGTTCCCTGAGCGTCAATTTCGGGGTCGGCGCATGGCTCGCGACGTTTCTCGAACGCACGCACGGCTGGACGTCCGAGCAGGCCGGTCTGTTGCAGGGCGGCCTCACGTTTTTCGTTGGACCCGCAGGCGTCGTGCTCGGCGGGCGTCTCACCGATGCGTGGGCCCGCACTGGGCTGACCGATGCCCCTCTTCGCGTAGGCATGGTAGGGGCCGGCGGGATGCTGGTGTGCGCCGGACTCTATCCCCTCGTGCCGTCGGTCTCAGTGGTTGTGGCGCTGCTCGTGGCGGTCAATGTGTTCGCCGCCTTGCCGTGGGGCGCCGCGAGCGCCGCCGTCGCCGAGGTGATGCCGCCACGCATGCGCGGGCAGGGGAGCGCGGTGTACCAGCTGATCGTGAATCTCGTGGCGGGTGTCATGGGACCAACCGCCGTCGCGTTGCTCACCGACAAGGTGTTCGGCGATCCGCAGGCCATCCGTTTCAGCCTCTCCATCCTCGCCGTGGTCGGCATGGCGCTGGTGCTGGCGCTCCTCACGTGGGCCCGCCCCGCTTACGTGCAAACGGTGGAGACGGTTCGGGCCACCGAGTAACCCCCCGCCGCGCCAGCAAAGCGCCGCGCCAGCGGAGCGCCGCGCCAGCCCCGACCCCGACGCGTCGCGCCAGCCCCGACCCCGACGCGCCAGCGAAGCGCCGCGCCAGACCCGACCGGGACCCCGACTGCTGGTAGACCCCGACCGTAGTGGCAGTACCCCGACTGTGGTAGCAGTGCCCCGACTGTAGTGGCCGTACCCCGACCCCGACCCCGATCCCGACCCAGACCCACTAGGTGCGAACTCTGTTCGTCGCACGAGTGACGACGTTCCCCGCGAGTATCCCCGCCGCCAGCGAGATCCCCACGATCGCCACCCGAAACCCCGTCTGAATCCCCGTCTCGACTTCCTGCCCCAGCAGTGACGTCATGCTGCGGAACCCAGTACTGCCCGGCACGAGAATGAGCAGCCCCGGTACCTGCGTCACCATCGCCACACGCCGCCGGGTCCGCGCCAGCACGTTACTCCCCGCGCTCACCACGAACGCGCCCAAAAACGCACCCAGTTCTTCCCCCACCGCCGCCCCGGCAACCTTGCTCGTCACGTAGGCCGCCGCGCAGGCGATGACGATGTACGGCGCATCCTTGGGACGCGCGCTCAGCAGCACCGTGAACGCCAGCGGCGCCACCACCAGCGCCGTCCATTCCGCCCACCCCGGCAACAGTGCGCGCGACAACGCGCCGCGCAACATGGGCAGCAAGTCGGCAAGCACGAGCCCCGCCGCCGCCCCCGCCTTGGCGCCAAGCGCCAGACCAAAGCCGAGGCCGAGGAACGTCACCATGGCCCCGCTCAAGCGCGCCGTGCCCGACGCCAGATGGCGCGTGGAGAGCTCCGTGAGCGCGACGGTGAAGGTGAGCCCCGGCAACAGAATGGCGAGTCCCGCGAGGCTCGTCGCGTACCCCGTGCGCGTCCCGAGCCCCCCGTCGAGCGTGAACGCGAGCGTGGTGACGACGAACGCCGCCATCGGTTCGGTCACATGGCGCGTGCTTTCCCACCGGCTGGCCGTAATGGCGGTGACGGCGGTGACGAGGCCGAGTAGCGAGGACACGAACACATCGCCCGCCCGTACGTTGAGGAAGCACGCAATGGCGGCCGATGCGAGCACAAAGGCCACCAGCGTGAGCCACTGCGGATACGCCGGCGGCTGCGCGTCCATGACGTCGATGCGGCGCAGCCCTTCGGTGGGGGGGATCTCCCCGTCCATGACGAGCCGCGTGATTTCGCCCAGCTGCGACAGCTGGCCGAGGTTGGGCTCCCCCGGGGCGACGCGCATGAGGTGTACCCGCTGCTCTTCGAGTTCGCCGATCCCTACCATGATGCTGGTGGGCGTCGAGAAGAACTCGGCGTGTACCCCGAGTCGCTTGGCGAGGACCGACAGCGTGACTTCGAGCCCGTGGGCCGGTGTCCCATGGCGGTGCAGTTGCCGCGCCAGCTGGAGAATGAAGCGGCGCGAGTCGGCGGATGCCGCCGGCGCCCGCTCACCGGCGGGGAGCGGCACGTCGAACGGGTCGGCTGTTTCGGGAATGACCGGCGAGGTCGGTCGCGTGGCGTTCATGAGCTGAGAGCGTACATGCAGCCCGATGTCCCGCGCAACGGGAAAATGAATATGTTTGAGTATCATTCTCGGGGTGAGGCACGCTGGAGTCACGCGGAGCCCTCACGCGCCGCCGGGCGGTTCCGCCCGATCGATTCCTCAGCCGTCAGGACATGTCGCTTTCTCAGTCGCTCCGTTCGCTGGCCCGTCGCGTAACGCCGTTTGTCGGGGCGGCCATGCTGGTGTCCGCCTGCAGTACGTCCGAGAGTACCGCCCCCAACATTCCATCCAATCCCGCCGTGGAAACGTACGCCCCCTCGACTGGTGTCGTCATCGCGCAAATGACGAAGGTGAACGACAACCTCTACACGCGCGATGCCGTCGTGGGTACCGGCGCCGACGCCGTGACCGGTCGGCGCGTCACCGTGGCGTACCGGGGCATGCTCACGTCGGGGCAGGTGTTCGATCAGGGCACCATTTCGTTCAACCTCGGCGCGGGCGAAGTGATCCCTGGCTGGGACCAAGGCGTGGCCGGCATGAAGGTCGGCGGTTCGCGCAAGCTCGTCATCGGGTCGTCGCTCGCCTACGGCAATCGCGGGGCTGGCGGGGTCATTCCGCCCAACGCGACGTTGGTGTTCGACGTGACCCTGAACGGAGTGCAGTGATGCGCGCCTGCTGGCGCCTGGGACTACCCGTCGGCCTTCTGGCCGGCGGGTTTTTCTTTGCCCGTACCGAGCTGGCGGCGCGCACCCAGGGCGTCGATCTGCTCATCGTGAATGGCACCGTCATCGACGGAACCAACGCGCCGGGCCGTATCGCCGATGTGGCGGTGCGCGGCGATCGCATCGTGGCTGTCGGCACCAACCTGTCGCGCACCGGCGCCACGCGCGTCATCGACGCCACCGGCAAAGTCGTGTCGCCGGGGTTCATCGACTTGCACGCGCATCTCGAGCCGCTACTCGACCTGCCGCTCATGGAGAGCGCGCTGCGGCAGGGCGTGACGCTCGCGCTGGGCGGGCCCGATGGCGGTTCGCCGTTACCGCTCGCACCGTACATGGACAGTGTGCGCACGGCGAAGCCCGGCATCAACGTGGGCTATCTCGTGGGACACAACGACATTCGCCGCAGTGTGCTCGGCATGGCCGCACGCGCGCCCAACGCGGGCGAGCTGGCGCGCATGAAGCGCCTGGTGGCCGAGGCCATGGGGGAGGGCGCCTTTGGGTTGAGCACCGGACTGCTCTACCTGCCGGGCACGTACTCCAACGTGGACGAAGTCATCGCGCTCGCGCAGTCGGCGTCGGACAGCGGCGGCATTTACACGTCGCACCTGCGCAAGGAAGGCATTGGCTTGCTCGATGGCGTGGGTGAGGCACTCGAAATCGGTCGTCGCGCCCGCATTCCTGTCGTGCTCACGCACCACAAGGCCGTGGGCCAGCAGATGTGGGGCAAGAGCGTGCTCACGCTGGCCATGGTGGACAGCGCGCGCAAAGCCGGCACCGACGTGATGATCGATCAGTATCCCTACACCGCCACCCACACCAACATCGGCGTGCTCGTGCCCAGCTGGGCCATGGCTGGCGGCGATGCGGAGTTCCGTCAGCGGCTTGGCGTGCCGGCGCTCAAGGACAGCATCGTGCAGGGGATCATCTTCAATATTCTCAACGATCGCGGCGGCGGTGACTTGGCGCGTGTGCAGTTCTCGCGCGTGAACTGGGACAAGACCCTCGAGGGCAAGACGCTCAAGGATTGGGCGGCACGAAAGAACCTTGCGCCCACGCCCGAGAACGGCGCCCAGCTGGTGCTCGAGGCCATGCTCCAGGGCGGCGCGAACGCCATCTACCACGTGCTCGACGAAGGCGACGTGCGCCGCATCATGACGTCGCCGTTCACCATGATCGCGAGCGACGGTCGCCTCTCACGTCCGGGCGACGGGCATCCGCATCCGCGCGCGTATGGCACGTTTCCGCGGGTGCTGGGCGAATACGTGCGCACGCAAAAGCTGTTGTCACTGGAGCTGGCCATTCATAAGATGACTCAGATGCCTGCACAGCGATTGGGGCTTACCGATCGCGGCGTGTTGCGCAACGGCGCGGTGGCAGATGTGGTAGTCTTCGATGCCAACACGGTGAACGATCAGGCCACCTTTACGGAGCCGCACCAATATCCCGTCGGTATTGCAACCGTCATTGTCAACGGCATGGTGTCGGTGGACAATGGCAAGCCCACCGGCGTGCGCGCCGGTCAGGTGATACGCCGGCCAGGAACGAAGTAGCGCCAATCGGTATGACCCGCGGTACCCTCCCCCTTCTGAACCAACGAGGACCCATGCGTTTCTCCTGTGCCCGAGTGGTGGCCTCCGCGCTACTCCTTCCGACGGTGGCGGCTGCCCAGCCGCGCGGTCTCGACGATGCCGACATCATGCGTCTCAAGGCGGTGGGCGGGGTGTCGCTCTCCCCCGACGGGGCCAAGGTGTTGTACACCATCTCGGCCTGGGAGCATCCTGCGGCGCGTGGCGATACTGCCCTTGGAGACCGCCACGAGCGTCGGTCGCATGTGTGGCTGATTCCCGCGTCGGGCGGCACACCGCGTCAGCTCACGTATGGGGAGCGTGGTGAATCGCAGCCCAGTTGGTCACCCGATGGCAATACCATCGCCTTTGTCACCGCCCGCGGCGCCGGTACCGGCGAGGACGCGCCGCGCCCGCAGCTGTGGTTGCTCCCCGCCGATGGCGGCGAAGCGCGGCAAATCACCACTGCGCGCGACGGCGTGTCTGGCTATGTGTGGTCGCCCGACGGATCGCAGATCGCGTTCCTGACGACCGATACCCTCACGCGGGAGCAGGAAGCCAAGCGCCGTCGCCGCGATGATCCGCAGGTGTACGAAGGGGATTTTCGGCTGAGTCACCTCTGGGTCGTGGACGTTGCCAACGGCAAGACCACCAAGGTCACGAGCGGCGCCTTCACCGTGAGTGGTGCCCCCAGCTGGTCGCCCGATGGCAAGCGGTTGGCCTTTGCCGCGTCGCCTACGCCCATGATTCGTGACGAACGGCGCGATGCGTACGTGGCCGAGGTGGCCACGCAAGCGATTGAGCGCCTGACCACCACGAATGATGTGGAGGGGACGCCGCAGTTTTCTCCCGATGGCAAACTGCTGGCGTATGCCATGCTGTCGCATGAGTTCGCGCCGCACAAAGACGGCATCATGCCGCGCACGCTGCGCAACGCCAAGCTGGTCACCTACGATCTCGCCACGCGCACGCTGACTTCTCTCGGGCGCCCTGACTTCGACGTGAGTGCCGGCCAGCCGCGTTGGTCGCCCGATGGCAAGGAACTGTGGTTTACCGCCAGCGATCGGGTGTATCAGTCGTTGTATGCCTACGACTTTGCCACGCGCACCTACGTGAAGCGCTCCCGCAACGCGTTGGTCGGCGGTCTCTCGCACAGCCGGGACGGTCGCACGCTGGCGTTCACGCTGGACGCGGCCGACATGCCCACGGAAGTGTATGTACAGCAGGGCACGGAGTGGTCGCCACGTCGCCTGACCACCACGAACGGCTGGCTCGCCGAGCGTGCGCTGGGCAAGAGCGAAGTGATCACGTGGAAGTCCAAGGATGGTCGAGAGGTGGAAGGAGTGCTGCTGTATCCCGTGGGGTATCAGCCGGGCACCAAGGTGCCGCTGGTGGTGTCGGCACACGGTGGTCCCACCTCGGCGCATACCAACGGCTTCAAGGGAGGCACGAGCCCCGGCCAAACGTATGCGGCGCGCGGGTGGGCCGTGCTGTACCCCAACCCGCGCGGTTCCACCGGCTATGGTGAGTGGTGGATGCACGCCAACACCAACGACTGGGGTGGCGGTGACTACCGCGACATCATGACCGGTGTGGATGCGGTGATTGCGCGCGGCATTGCCGACTCCAGCAAGATGGCCTTTGAAGGGTGGAGTTACGGCGGCTACATGACCAGCTGGGTGGTGTCGCAGACCGGGCGTTTCAAGGCGGCCATGATGGGGGCCGGCCTTCCGTCGCTGCTCAGTATGGCGGGCACGACCGACATTCCGGGATACATCAACACGTTCTTTGGGCAGCCGCAGTACGACGGATCCATCGTGAACGCCAACATTCGCAAGTACCTGGAGCGGTCGGGCATTTCGTACAGCGACAAGGTCACCACGCCGCTGCTCATTCTGCACGGCGGCAACGATGAACGGGTGCCCATTGGGCAGCCCATGGAGTTTTATCGTGCGCTCAAGGACCGCGGCAAAACGACGGAGTTGGTGTTCTATCCGCGCGAGGGGCACGGGTTCACGGAGTATTACCACCAGCTCGATCGCATGAAGCGCGAGTATGAGTGGCTGGCGAAGTTCACGTTGGGCCAACGCCCCCGCACGGCAATGTGATGGCCACGCGACGTGGTGTCTGCCTCGGTCGTTGTGCGTGCAAATGATGATGCGCGCACTATTCCGGTGACACGCATTGGGGGCGGTGGCCATACCATGGGTCCATGCTTGCCGCCGCCCCTTCCGCCGCCGTTCTTGGCATCGACGCCCTCGACGTACTCGTCGAGGTGCATGTAGCCAATGGGCTACCTCAATGGACGCTGGTCGGACTGGCCGCGACGGCAGTGAAGGAGAGCCGCGACCGCGTGCACGCGGCGCTGGCCAACAGCGGGTTCAGCGTGCCGCCGCGGCGGGTTACGGTTTCGCTCCAACCCGGCGACCTGCCCAAAACCGGCACGGCGTACGATCTCCCCATCGCCCTCGCACTGCTCGCGGCCAGCAGCCAGTTGCCGCCCGAGTCATTACTCGATACGTGCGCGGTGGGCGAACTGGGGCTCGACGGACAACTCCGCGCGGTGCGCGGGGTGCTTGCTGTGGCGCGGCATGTCGCGGCGACCAGCAACGCCCTGCTCATCGTGCCGCCCGAGAATCTCGCCGAAGCCAAGCGCGTGCCCAACGCGCGCGCCATGGCGCCGCGCACCCTGGGCGAGCTGGTCACCGCCCTGCGCGACGGCACCGCGCGCGCCGATCAACGCGCCTACACCAGCGTCGGCACGCCGGAAGATGTCCCCGACCTTTCCGATGTCGTGGGACAGGAGTTCGCCGCGCGTGCGCTCGAAATCGCGGCGGCGGGTGCGCACAACCTGCTCCTGGTGGGCCCACCGGGCGCCGGGAAAACCATGCTCGCCCGCCGTCTGCCCGGCATTCTGCCGCCGCTCGACGAACAGGAAGCCCTCGAAGTCCTCGCCATTCACTCGGTGGCCGGACTCCTCGGGCCCGCCGATCAGCAGCTGCGCAGTCGCGCGCGACCATTTCGCGCGCCACATCATTCCATCTCCACGGCGGGACTGGTGGGCGGCGGCGGCTGGCCGCGTCCCGGCGAGGTCAGTCTCGCGCATCACGGTGTGCTCTTTCTCGACGAGCTGTCGCTCTTCCCGCGACACACCCTCGAAGCGATGCGGCAACCACTCGAAGATGGCAGTGTGGTCGTCGCCCGCGCTGCGCGCGCGATGCGCTTTCCGTCGCGCTTCGCGCTCGTGGCCGCCAGCAATCCGTGTCCATGCGGCTACGCCGGCTGCGACGACAAAGCCTGTCGCTGTTCCGTGGCCGAACTCGAACGACATCGCGCACGATTGTCGGGGCCACTCGCCGACCGCATCGATCTGCACGTGCACGTGCAACGGGTGCCCCCCGCCGCGCTGGCCGAACACAACACACACGCCCCGGCCGAACGCTCCGCCACCGTGCGTGAACGTGTACTGCGCGCCAGAGAGCGGCAACGCACGAGGTACGCGCACACCGCCACGTTGCAGGCGGGGGCGCACGCCACGATTTCGGGGCTCACCAACGCGTCGGCGCCCACGCGACTCGTGGCGCCCGCTGCCCGCCTCGAACCCGCAGCCCGCGCCCTGCTCGTGCGCGCCGCCGACCGGCTCTCCCTATCGGCGCGCTCGTATCACCGCGTGTTGCGCGTGGCGCGTTCCATCGCCGACCTCGACGATCTCGAGGTGGTGACCAGCACCCACGTGGGCGAGGCGCTGCGCTTCCGGCCGGTGGACGACACACACCCCGCGCCGGCTCACGCACTCACTGGTAGCGAATGAACACGACCGCCGTCCACCGCCCCTGGGTCGTCTTGGTGCGATACAGCGGGGCCACGCGCAACTCCTGCTCCGGACCGGAGCCTTTGCGCCGCTCCACGAACTGCTCGAGCTGATAGAGCTCCGCGAACTCGAGGCGCAGATGCCATCCTACATCGCGCGGACCCACGCCGCGCAACAGCATCCCTGGCACCAGCGCCGCGAGGGCGCGCGTTCGCACCCGCTCCATCGCCGGGTCCGGAGGGCCATTCTCCAGCAGCTGTGCGTCCTGCCACACCCGGTCGCGTCTGGCGCGGTCCAGCGCTGACACCTGCTCCTCGTGTTCCTGTTGTCGCCGACGCGCCACCGGCGAGGGGGCGTCCGCGTCGAACGGCTCCGCCATGCTCCACGCCGAGCGCGTGGGGAAGCTCCACGGCAGCGGAATGCCGCGACAGCCATCGCCGCACCACACCGTGAATTCGCCGTAGTCGGTACCGTCGCGACGGGCCACCACCGCCCCGTCGGTAGTGGGCGCAAGGCGCGGGTGCCGGCGCTGGGGCCGGAAAGCGTCGGCCTTCACTTCGGCATCCCAGCTGTTCGCCAGCTTGCCGTCGCCCACCATGAGCCAGCCGTCTTCGCCGTTGTCGTCGCCCGACCACGCCGTACCCTTGGTGAGTGAGCCCGCGACCACCATGCGGTCGCGATGCATCACCGTTGCGCGCAGCCCCTTGTCGGCATCACCTAGGAGCTCGAAGTACGCCCAGGCTGCGACGCTCGTGTCGTACGGCACATGCTGCGACGCGAGCCTCTGCGAAATGGGCTCGGAACTGTCGAAGAACCGGCCGGCCATTTTGGGGCAGGCGTCCCCGCTGGCCGTGACCACGCCCGGCAGCCGCGAGGCATGGACGTCGAGCCGCTGCAGGCCGCGACCAGGGGCGCTGAAAACAGCAGGCGAAGCACTCGAATCAGGGGCAAACGCCGCAGACGACCCACTACGACTGCCGTTGGTGTTCGGCCCGTCGTAGCTTCCGGTATCCCCAGTCGTCCCCCCCTTCTCTTGACCGTGCCCCCGTGGGCTGTCTGACACGAATCGGATGCGCCGTCGTGCTCGTCGCCGGCGCCGCCGCAGGTTACTGGCTGTACGGCGATCGCCTGCCGTCGGTGTTGTCGCGCGCCGCAAGCGGGGCGGCCGACAAGGTGACCGACGCGGCCGTCCGCACCAGCGAACGGCTCGATAGCGAAGAAGGCTCGCGCATTGCCGCTGAACAGGAGGCACGTCGGCGTTCGGCGCGCGAAGCCCGCGACCGCGAGCTGGGGTGGGTCACCGTGAACGCCGACCGTCCGATTCCCCCCAAGGTCAACCCGCTGGCGCCGCTCAAGCGCCGCAACGGCCCGGCATACGTGTCGCTCGAGGCGGCCCAGGTGGCCGGTCTGCTCGCGCCGCTGCTGCAGCAGCTGCCGCCGTCGGCCGCCACCGCGCAGCTCGCGCTCGACGGTGACCAACTGCTGGTACGCACCTCCGTCTCGCTGAGCGACTTCACCGGACAAACCGCCATCGGCTCCATTTTGGGCAAAGCACTCGTGGGGGAAGACACCCTTTTCCTGGCCGGTGCGCTCGAGCCGGTGCGCCCAGGGCTCGCCGAGTTCCGGGTGCGCGAGCTGCGGCTCCAGGGAATCGACGTCCCGACTCGGCTCATTCCCGGTATCGTGCGCGGCCTGCGCGGCGCCAGCACGGCCGTCGACTCCAAGACGGCATCGGGAACCGCGCCCACCCCGGCGGTTACCACCGATGGCGTGTCGGCCGACGCGCTTCCCGTGCCACTCCCCGCGACGGTCAGCGACGTGCGCGTCGTGAACGGCAAGCTCACGCTCTATCGCGCCACCACCTCCAGCAAGACACCATGAGCCGTCGCATTCTCGTCATCGACGACGAACCGGGTATTCGCCAAGCCCTTGGACAGTTGCTGGAGTACGAAGGCTTCGAGGTGAAGACCGCGAGCGGCGGCGCTGAAGGGATCACGCTGTACGACAGCTTCCGGCCGCAGCTGGTCTTTCTCGACGTGAAGATGGCGGGGCTCGACGGCCTCGAAGTGCTCAGGCGGCTGCGGCAGGCCGACCCCACCGCCACGGTGGTCATGATCAGCGGGCACGCCACCATTCAGACGGCGGTCGAAGCAACGCAGCTGGGGGCGTACGACATCCTCGAGAAGCCGCTCGACACCGATCGCGTGCTGGTGCTGTTGCGCAACGCGTTCGAGAACCGGCTGCTCAACGAAGAGAACGCGCGGCTCCGCGAAACCATCGAAAGTCGCTACGAAATCGTGGGGCGCTCGTTCGGGATACGGGCGCTGCTCGACCGCATCGACAAGGTGGCCGCCACGCCGGCTCGCGTGCTCATTACCGGCGAGAACGGCACCGGCAAGGAGCTCGTGGCGCGCGCCATTCACCGCGGCTCGCCGCGCGCCAAGAAACCGTTCGTCGAGGTGAACTGCGCCGCCATTCCCAGTGAGCTCATCGAGAGCGAACTGTTCGGCCACATGAAGGGCTCGTTCACCGGCGCCATTGCCGACCGCGCCGGCAAGTTCGAACAGGCCGACGGCGGCACCCTCTTCCTCGACGAAATCGGCGACATGTCGGCAAGTGCGCAGGCCAAGGTGCTGCGCGTGTTGCAGGACGGCGTCGTGACGCGGATTGGCGGGAGCAAGCCCGTGCAGGTCGATGTGCGGGTGCTCGCGGCCACCAACAAGAATCTCGAAGACGAGATCGCCGCAAACCGTTTTCGCGAAGATCTGTTCTATCGGCTGAATGTCGTGCCCATCGCGGTGCCCGCGCTGCGCGAACGCCGTGAAGACATTCAGCTGCTCGTCGTGTACTTCCTGCAGCAGCTCGCGGCGCGCGACGGCCTGCCGGGGCGCGGCATCACCGACGACGCACTGCAACGCTTGCAGGAGCTCGAGTGGCAAGGGAACGTGCGTGAACTGCGCAACACCGTCGAGCGGCTTGTCATTCTGGCCACTCACGCCACCATTGGCGCCGCCGATGTGGAACGGCTGGTGGGGCGACGCAGCGCCGAGTCGCCGGGGCTGGGCGGGCTGCTCGATATCGCCACCTTCGAGGAGTTCAAGCAGGCGGCCGAACGGGCCTATTTGCTGGCCAAGCTGCGCACCTTCGACTGGAACGTGAGCGAGACCGCGCGCGCGCTCGATATGCCCCGGTCGAATCTCTACAAGAAGATCGAACGTTATGCCCTGCAGCGCGAAACGGCGGACTAGGAGACGGGCATGAGCGACTGGGACAAGGAACTGGCCAAGATCGACAAGCAGCTCGCATCCATTTCGGACGAGGAGTTGCTCCGGAGCGCGCAGGCTGCCGCGCCAGCCAAGGCGGCGGTCGGCGCCAAAGCGCTTCCGGCGGCACGGACGTCGGCGGCGCCCGCAGTGTCGGCGCCACGCGTTGCCACGGGGAAGCCGTGGGTGTCGTGGCTCAAGGTGGCCGTGGCCGTCGGTGCCGCGGCGGGTTTGATGTATTGGCCGTGGCCGGCGCGCTGTGGCGCCCCGCTCATGGGCTTTACGGCGGCCACCGGGGCGGTGGCTGTGCTGGGGATCTGGAGCGCCATCGGGACGTGGCGGCACCGGCTGGGATGGGCCCATTTCGCGTCGGTGCTTGTGACTGCGTGGGGACTGGCACTGGGCGCGCGCGAGGTGCTGCCGCGCGTCGGGTATGCCGTACCGACGGTCGAGCGGGCGGCGCAGTGGAGCTGCGACGGGCTGCCGCCGGCGCAAACGACGGGGCCGGCGTTACCGGCACCGGGCCAGGGCGCCCCGGGCGTGCAACCGGGTACTGCCCCCGGCGCCACGCCCCCGGCCACCGGGACCCCTGCGGGTGGCCCTACGCGCTAGGACCTCCGGCTAGATTTGCTCCATGACCACCACCTTCAAGAATTACATCGGCGGCCAGTGGGTGGCCCCCTCCACGGGCGCCTGGTTCGAGAATCGCAACCCCGCCAACCAGGATGACCTGATTGGCCTGTTTCCCGCCTCGGGGACGGCAGACATCGATGCGGCCGTTGCCAGCGCCACGCGCGGCTTCGAGCGCTGGAAGCGGACACCGGCACCGGCGCGCGGTGATGTGCTGCGCCGCGTGGGCGATTTGCTCGCGGCGCGCAAGGAAGAACTCGCCAACATCATGACGCGCGAGATGGGCAAGCCGCTCGCGGAAACGCGCGGTGATGTGCAGGAAGGCATCGACACCGCGTACTACGCCGCGACCGAAGGCCGCCGTCTGTTCGGGCATACCGTGCCCAGCGAACTCGCCAACAAGTGGGCCATGAGCATGCGCCGCCCCATTGGCGTCTGCGGGCTCATCACGCCGTTCAACTTCCCGCTCGCCATCCCCACGTGGAAGGCGTTCCCGGCGCTGCTCTGCGGCAACGCGGTGGTCATCAAGCCCGCCGAAGACGTGCCGCACACCTGCACGGTGCTCGTCGAAGTGCTGCTCGAAGCGGGGCTGCCCCCCGAAGTCATTCAACTCGTGCAGGGCATGGGCGAAGTCGTCGGCAAGGCGCTCGTCGAGCATAAAGAGGTGCCGGTCATTTCGTTTACGGGCAGCACCGAAACGGGACGCTTCGTGGGCGAAACGTGCGGACGCCTGCACAAGCGCCTCTCGCTCGAAATGGGTGGCAAGAACGCGCAGATCGTGCTCGACGATGCCAACCTCGATCTCGCCATCGATGGCGTGCTCTGGGGCGCCTTCGGGACGACGGGGCAGCGGTGCACCGCCACGAGTCGCCTCATTTTGCAGGACGGCATCCACGATGTGTTCGTCTCGCGGCTCGCTGAGCGCGCCAAGGCGCTCGTGTTGGGTGACGGTCGCGTGGCCGGCCACGATGTGGGGCCGCTGGTGAACCAGGCGGCACTCGACAAGGTGCAGCACTACATCACCGTGGGGCGCGAGCAGGGCGCCACGCTGGTGTGCGGCGGCGAGCGCGCTACCGGCGGCGCGCTCGACAAGGGGTTCTTCTTCCAGCCCACCATCTTTACCGGTGTCACGGCCGGTTCACGGTTGGATCAGGAAGAGATCTTTGGACCAGTGCTGTCGGTCATCAAGGTGAAGAGCGCCGAAGAAGCGTTCGCGGTGAACAACGGCGTGCGCTACGGCCTCTCGAGCTCGGTGTACACGAGCAACGTGAACGTCGCGTTCCGCGCGTTGCAGGAGCTCGATAACGGCATCACGTACGTCAACGCGCCGACCATTGGCGCCGAGGCGCATTTGCCCTTCGGCGGCGTCAAGGAAACCGGTAACGGCCATCGCGAAGGTGGTTGGGAAGTGTACGAGTTCTATTCCGAGACGAAGGTGGGCTACGTCGATTACTCGGGCGCGCTGCAACGCGCGCAGATCGACAATTACTAGGTGCTCGACGGCGGTCCCGATCGCAGCAGGACAGGGCACGCGATGCGTCCGGTAGAGCAGGATCGCCGCCGCGACGCGTTACGGGCGGCCAATCGGACGCGGCGCGGACTGCATCGATGGCGAGCAAGCGGCGGCAGAGGCACCGGCAGTTGGCTGGCGGTGCTTCCCATCGCGTTGGTGCTCTTTCTCGTGGTACGCACGTTCGTGGTGGAGGCGTTCCGCATCCCGTCGTCGAGCATGGAGCGCACCCTGCTCGTGGGCGACTTCCTCTTGGTGAACAAGTGGGTGTACGGGGCGGAAATCCCATTCACCCACACCCGCCTGCCAGCGCTGCGCGCGCCGCAGCACGACGATGTCATCGTCTTCGACTGGCCCGTCGATCCCGACAAGGCGTTCGTGAAGCGCCTCGTCGGACTTCCGGGCGACACCCTCCGCATGATGCAGGGGGTGTTGTCCCGGAACGGCGCCGTGTTGCGTGAGCGCTACGTCTCTCGCGGAACGCGGACCGGCAGTGCCTTCGATACCAACGGCGATGCCCGCGATAGCTGGGGGCCACTGGTGGTCCCGTCGCGCCATCTGTTCGTGCTCGGGGACAATCGCGCGAACTCGCTCGACAGTCGCTACTGGGGATTCGTCCCCGACAGCCTGTTGCGTGGTGCGCCGTGGTTCGTGTACTACAGCTTCACCCCCGATTCCACCGAGCGGACGCCGTGGCTGACGCGCATCCGCTGGGCGCGCATCGGAACGACGGTCCGATAGCCGCGACACCAAAGTCGTCCTCGTTTTTGCCGGACCACTCGTTGACGAATGGCCGCAGCACAGTAAGGCTTAGGAGTCGGTGTTTTTGTCGTTCAGCGGTGCGGCATGCCGCGTTCCTTCGCGCGGTCAACACGATAGCTCTCTCAGCACACGAGCCGGTCGAACATGGCGGTTACCCCCCCGAAAAAGAAGGCGTCGAACGAGGAAGGCTCGCTCGATCAGTATCTGCGCGACATCAGTGCCTACCCGCTCATCTCGCGGGAAGAAGAAGCGGAGTTGGCACGTCGCATCCGCACGGGGGATCAGGATGCGCTCGACAAGCTGGTCCGTTCGAACCTGCGCTTTGTCGTCAGTGTCGCCAAGAAGTATCAGAATCAGGGCGTGTCGCTCTCCGACCTGATCAACGAAGGCAACCTCGGCCTCATTCGCGCCGCGCACAAGTTCGACGAGACGAAGGGGATCAAGTTCATCTCCTACGCCGTCTGGTGGATTCGTCAGGCCATTCTGCAGGCCCTCGCCGAGCAGTCGCGCATTGTGCGCGTCCCGCTCAACCGCGCCGGCACGTTGCACCGTATCGGCAAGCGTGCCAACACGCTGCTGCAGGAGCTCGGCCGCGAAGCTACGCACGCGGAAATCGCCGAAGACATGGACATCACCGAGGAGGAAGTCGCCAAGACGATGTCCATCTCGCAGGTGCACCTGTCGCTCGACGCACCGCTCACGCCTGGCGAAGACAACCGGCTGTTGGACTACTTGCCCGACACGATGCACCCCACGCCCGAAGATCAGATCCTCGAAAAGGCCATGATCGAGGCGATCGCCGAGTCGCTGGGCGGGCTCAAGGAGCGTGAGGCCAAGATTCTCAAGTTGTATTTCGGTATCGATGGCGGCGACGCCATGACGCTCGAAGAAATCGGCTCGCAGCTCGGGATCACCCGTGAGCGCGTCCGGCAGATCAAGGAAAAGGCGCTCTCGCGGTTGCGTCACGTGAGCCGTGCCAAATCACTCGAAAGCTTTCTCGGATAACATGGCTTCAGCGTATTCGTTCGACGTCACCACCGGCTGCGACCTGCAGGAAGTGGATAACGCGGTCAATCAGGCGCAGAAGGAAGTCGCGCAGCGCTTCGACTTCAAAGGCTCGCACATTCTCATCGAGTTCAAGCGCGCCGATGCAGTCATCCTGATCGAGGCCGAAGGCGAGATGCGTCACGACGCCCTCGTGGATGTGCTGCGCGGCAAGCTGATCAAGCGCGGCGTGAGCGTGAAGAACCTCGAGTTCGGCGACCCCAAGCCCGGCAGCCACGAGATTCTCCGCTCCGACATCAAGCTCAAGATGGCGCTCGACAGCGAGACGGCGAAGAAGGTGACCGCTGCCGTGAAGGAGGCCAAGCTCAAGAAGATCACGGCGTCTATTCAGGGTGAGCAGGTCCGCATTTCGAGCCCCGACAAGGACATGCTGCAGGAATGCATCGCCATGCTGCGCCAGGGCGAGTTCGGCGTGGAGCTGCAGTTCGGGAATTTCCGCTAGGCGCGACCCGTGGTTGTAGCCTCATGGTCTACGACCGCATTTATCCGATGGTGCGCGCGTACTTCTGGTGACACAGCGGAAGCTCTGGCGTGACATGATGTCACCATGCTGCCGCCGAGTTGCGCAAAACGCCGTACGAAGAGCACACTATGGGTATGCCAATCGGAGAGACGCGCCGTTGGTCCGTGGAGGACGTGTGGGCCCTCCCCGACGACGGCAATCGCTACGAAACCGTGGACGGGGAGCTGCTCGTGAGCCCGGCTCCACGATACGTGCACCAGCACGTGATTGGGGCCATGCATCTTCAGCTTGGCATGTGGCTGCGCGGTCCCGGCAAGGGCATTGGTATCGCGCTCTTGGCACCCGCCGACGTGATCCTGGACCCGTACACGCTCGTGCAGCCGGACCTGTTCGTCTTGCCGCCCGTTAGCAAGGCGGTGATGTTCGGGCAGGAGCCCGCGCCAGCGCCACTCCTCGCGATCGAGGTGCTCTCACCGAGTACCGCCCGTAACGACCGGCTCAAGAAACGCCCGCGCTTGCAGCGTGCCGGCATCGCGTGCTGGCTGGTGGATGTCGAGTCGCACCTGGTGGAGCGGTGGACTCCGGGCGCCGACCGCCCGGAGATCTGCGTGGACACCGTGACCTGGTCGCCCAATGCCGGGGCGCAGGCATTCAGCCTTGCGCTGGCTGAAATCTGGGAAGAAATCGGCGACTGAGCTCGCGCGGACTCGTTCCGTTGCAGACGAATCCGCTATCTTCCACGATGCTCAAATTCGGCCTGGTCACCCTCGGGTGCGATAAGAACACGGTAGACTCCGAGCGGTACCTCGCTGACCTGGTGGCCCATGGCGCCGAGCCGGTACAGGACCTGCGCGAGGCCGACGTGGTGCTGGTGAACACGTGTGGCTTCATCGATGCCGCAAAGGCTGAAAGCATCGAGGCCATCGTCGACGCCGCTCGCCTCAAGGACGACGGCCAGGTCAAGGCGGTCTTTGCCATTGGCTGCATGGTGGAGCGCCACAAGGACGAACTCGTCGACGCGCTCCCTGAGGTCGACGTGTTCCTCGGCAACAGCGAAACCGATCGCATCGTGCCGGAGCTGGTGGAGCGCGGACTGCTCGGCGGTTCACTAGTGGAACATCCGGGCGTGCGTCTGTTCAGCGGCGACTTGCCCCAGGTGCGCTACCTCAAGATTTCCGAAGGGTGCGATCACGGCTGCGCTTTTTGTGCCATTCCGCTCATGCGCGGCAAGCACCGCAGCTTTGCGCTCGATGATCTCGTGCGCGAGGCGCAGCTGCTCGAGGCGCAGGGCGCGCGTGAAATCAATCTCGTGGCGCAGGACCTCGCGCATTACGGGCGCGATCGCCGCGACGGTAACGCGCTCCCCGAGTTGCTCGAAGCGCTCGTGCAGCACACCAGCATCCCGTGGATCCGCAACATGTATCTCTACAGCACCGGCATCACGCCGCGGCTGCTCGAGGTCATTGCGGCCAACGATCGCATCGTGCGCTGGCTCGATACGCCCATGCAGCATGGCAGCGATGCCGTGCTCGCGCGCATGCGCCGCCCCGAGCGCCAGAAAACCATTCGCGAGCGGCTCGCGCAGTATCGCAGCATCGTCCCCGACCTCGCGATTCGCACCAGCGTCATCGTGGGCTTCCCGGGCGAAACCGAAGAGGACTTCAACATCCTCTGCGATTTCCTCGAGGAGATCCAGTTCGATCGGGTGGGCGTCTTCACGTATTCGCCGCAGGAAGGCACGCGCGCGCACGCCATGGACGACGACGTCGCCGACAGCATCAAGCAGGAGCGCAAGGAACGTATCGAGGAGCTGCAGCGCAGCATCACCGCGGTGCGCTACGAGCGCTTCCTGTCGCGCGAAGCCCGCGTGCTCGTCGAGCGTGCTTGTGATGCGCCAATCCTGTGGACCTGCCGCGCGCCGTGGCAGGCCGACGATATCGATGGACTGATGCACGTGCGCGTCCCCGAGGGTGTGCTCGCCCACGGCGTGCGCCCGGTGCTCGGCGCGTTTCTCGATGTACACGTCGACCAGGTCGTCGACGACTACGATTTCACCGCGACGCTGCTGCGCATCGCTGATGCCCCGCAGGTGGCCGCGCCCATACGTCCGACTCGCGCATTGCCGCTGGTCGGGATCGACACTTCCACTGCCGGGAGCTTTGGCCGATGACCCCCACTTCAACGCTGCACACCAACAACGCGCGCTCTGCACAGATCATGGCGCGGGCGCGCGGTCGCTTTCCTGGCGGGGTGAACTCGCCGGTCCGCGCGTTCCGCGGTGTCGGTGGCGAACCGTTCGTTGCCGCGCGCGGCAAAGGCGCGCTGGTGTGGGACGCCGACGGCAACGAATACATCGACTACATCCTGTCGTGGGGACCGCTGGTGCTTGGCCACGCGCCGCAGGTGGTGCTCGATGCGCTCGCGAAGGTCATGCAGGATGGCACGAGCTTCGGCATGCCGACCGAGCGCGAAGTCGATCTGGCCGACATGATCGCGGCCCGTATGCCGCACCTGGAGATGGTGCGCTTCACCAGCAGCGGCACCGAAGCGGCCATGAGCATTGCGCGGCTGGCCCGCGCCATCACCAAGCGGGAATACATCCTCAAGTTCGAAGGGTGCTATCACGGGCATGCCGACGCCTTCCTCGTCCGCGCCGGCAGCGGGGTGGCCACGCTCGGCCTCCCCGACAGCCCGGGCGTTCCGGAAGCGTTGGCGCGCCTTACGCTTACGTGCGCCTACAACGACCTCGAAGCGGTCGACAAGATCGCGCGCGAAGTGCCGCTCGCGGCTATCATGCTCGAGCCCATTGTTGGCAACGGCGGCTACATCGAACCCACCGCCGAGTTCATTCCGGGGCTGCGTAGTATTGCTGACGAAACGGGGGCCTTGCTCGTCTTTGACGAAGTTATGACCGGTTTCCGCATTGCCTACGGTGGCGCCGCCGAGCGCTTTGGAGTGACCCCCGACCTTACCGCCCTCGGGAAGGTGATCGGGGGCGGCTTGCCCGTGGCCGCCTACGGCGGAAAGCGCGAGTTCATGGAGTATGTGGCGCCCACTGGGCCTGTATACCAGGCCGGCACGCTCTCGGGGAATCCGTTGGCCATGGCCGGCGGCCTCGCCACCTTGGGTGCGCTCACCCGTGACGTGCACGATGGCATCACGGCACAAACCGCCAACCTTGTGCAGGGGCTGCGCGACATTGCCGCGCGCCGCAGTGTGCCGTTCAGCGCGAGTCACAGCGGCTCCATGTGGGGCTTCTTCTTCCGTGACGGCGTGGTGCGCACGTTCGAAGAGGCCAAAGCGAGCGACGTGTCGCTCTTCAAACGCTTCTTCCACGCCGCGCGCCGTCGCGGCGTCAGTCTCGCGCCCAGCGCGTTCGAGGCCGCGTTCATGTCGTCGGCCCACGGACCCGCCGAGATCGCCGAAACGCTCAACCGCCTCGACGACGCCCTCGGCGCCGCACTCGCAGACCAGGAGTAACGCATGCCCCGCCGCGCATGACCACGTCGCCACATCGCACGGGCCCATCGGGCGCTCTGCGCATCCTGGCTCCTTCCCTCTTTGGAAGCGTGATCCTCGCGGCGGCGGCCATGCTGGCGTGTGCGCCGTCGTCGCCGCTCACCCCCCCCCGTCCGGTTGAGGAAGGCGTCGCGAGGGGCGAGGCCACCGGCAAGCTGGAGCGGGATCGCGTGGCGCTCGTCGCGCTGGGCGGCCGTCAGCGCGACGTGGCCGTGAGCGCAACGGGACGCTGGCGTATCGACGAACAGGGCGGACGCGTTGGCCTCGTGAAGGGGCGCGGCGACGAAATGTGGCGCGTGGAGCAGAAGAACGGGCTATTGCGCGTGGCCGGCGACCACGGCGACGCCACGCCGTGGCGCGCAGGCCCGTTCGTGGCCCGCCCCTCGGGTGACACCTTCCTGCGCTTCGGCAGTCGTCGCTATCGCGGGGAACTGGTGTTTACCGCGACCGACAGTGGCGTCATGGTGGTGAATCGGCTGCCCGTGGAGGATTACCTGCGCGGTGTGGTACCGCTGGAGTTGCCGGTGCGTGCTGCGAACGAGCGCGCGGCGCTGGAAGCGCAAGCGATTGCGGCGCGGAGCTATACCTACATTCGCGTGCCCAGCGGCGTCGTGGACGAGCCGGTGCGCGGGTACAATCTGGTCTCCACGGTGCGCAATCAGGTGTACGGCGGCGTCGACGCGGAGCATCCGGTCGTGAACGCGGCGATCGACGCGACCGCCGGATTGGTGATTCGGTACAACGGGCTGCTGGTCGATGCGCCGTACTTTTCGAGCTGCGGCGGCCGGACCGCCGTGCCCTCGGAAGCGTGGCGCGGGGTGCGTGAAGAGCCGTATCTGCAGCCCGTCGACGACTTGGACCCGCACACCGGGCGTCCGTATTGCGACATTTCGCCGCGGAATCACTGGCAGGCGGCGTTCGACGAGACGCAGCTGCGGGAGATCGTGCGGCGGGCGTTACAGGCTGCTGGCGCGCGCGCCCCGCGCCCCGCCGCGGTCACGGCAATCACCATCCCCTCGCACGGGCGGTCGGGCCGCGTGGCGAGCGTGGTGCTCCGCACCGAACGCGGCGATGTCACCATTTCGGCGCGTGATGTTCGCGCCGTCATGGGCGATGCGCGTGGCGCTATTCTGAACAGCACGTATTTTTCCGTGGACCGCGAATCGCGCGGCGGTGGCCGCCTGACGGCCGTCACCCTGCGCGGCGTCGGCAACGGCCACGGAGTAGGGATGTGCCAGTGGGGGGCGATCGGCCGGGCGCGAGCCGGTGCTGATGCCCGCGAAATCCTGCGCCATTACTATCCGGGGACCGTCGTCGGCTTCGCCGACTGATCAGTTACCCCCGGAGGCGTTGATGAAAGACGGCGTGCGGATCGCCGTCGTCGGCACGGGTGCCATTGCCCAGCTGACGCACATTCCAGTCCTGTCCAAGCTGCGCGGTGCGTCGCTGGTTGCCCTGTGCGACAACGATGCCGCCAAGGCGCGCGCGCTGGCAGACCGCTTCGGGGTCCCCGACGTGTTCACCGACTTCGAGGAGCTGCTGGACAGCGACGAACTCGATGCCGTCGTCATCGCCACCCCCAATCACCTGCACGAACCGCACGTGCTCAGTGCGCTGCGCAAGAAGCTGCACGTGCTCTGCGAGCGTCCGCTGGCGCTGACGTCGCGTGGCATCGAGCGCTGCATTGCGGCAGCCACCAAGGCCGACGTGCGCCTGGTGGTGGGACACAATCATCGCTTCCGCAGCGATACGCAGGCACTCGATCAATTCATCCGCAACGGCGAGCTCGGGCATGTTACGAGCATTCGCTGCGGCTCGCTGCAGGTGAAGAAGAACGCCGACGGCTGGCGCAATCGTCGCGCCGAGTCGGGCGGCGGCGTGTTTCTCGAACATGGTTTTCCACTGCTCGACCTCGCCATGTGGCTGGCCGATGGACCGTCGCCGGTGCGTGTGGTGTCGAGCATGCGTCGCGGTCGCGGCGCCGGTGCGGTCGAGGACGCGATGCAGGTGTTCCTCGAGTGCGAGAACGGGCTCGTGGTCAATCTCGACCTGTCGTGGAGCTACGTGGGCGACGACGACCGCTGGTGGTTCGAAGTACATGCCACGCGCGGCTCGGCGAAGCTGGCGCCGCTCCGCGTGACCAAGGAACTGAACGGGCGCGCCGTTGATGTGTCGCCCAGCGGGGCGGGGGTGCGCGAGAGTCCGTTCCTGCAGAGCTACCGGGCGGAGATCGCGCACTTCCTCGCGGTCATTCGCGCGGAAACCCCGTACGAGCCGCCCACCGATCAGATTGCCGTGCAGAAGATCGTCGAGGCGGTGTACAAAGCCGCCGAAGACGGCAAGGAAATCCGGTTCTGACCTCCGTGATGACACGCCCCCGTTCGTTCGCGCGCCGTGTTGCCATCGCCGTTGGCGTGGCAGCCGGCGCGGGGTGCATGACGCTGCTGCCGCTTCAGGCGGCCAGTGCCCGGCAGGCGGCAGACAACGTGCCGCAGATGCCGCGTCCGCCGGCGCCAGGCGCCTCGGCTTCACTCGACAGTGCGCGCGCGGTGAAAGGCGCCTCATTGCAGGTGGTGATTTACACCTATGGTCCAGGTCCCCAGGTATTCGAACGGTTCGGGCACATCGCGCTGGCGCTCGTCGATGCGCAAACGGGTGAGGACATTGCCTTCAACTGGGGGATGTTCGATTTCAATCCCATCACCACCTTCGTGTGGCGCTTCCTTACGGGTGACACACGCTACTGGATGGAAGCATACCGCACCTCCGACTTCAACGCGGCATATCAGGGGCAGGACCGCACTATTCGCAAGCAGGTCTTGAACCTGACACCCGTGCAGCGGGGCGCCCTCTACGACCTCGTGGCGTGGAATTCGCTCGAAGCGAACAAATTCTACCGCTACGACTACTTCAACGACAATTGCAGTACGCGCGTGCGCGATGCCCTCGACTGGGCGCTTGGCGGCGCCCTGCGTCCCGCCCTCGACCGTGTGAACGGCCAGTTCACCTGGCGGAACGAAACGGCGCGCATTACCGCCGACAATCTGCCCGTGTATATCGGCATCGAACTCGCGCTCGGCCGCAATGCCGACAAGCATCTGACGCGCTGGCAGCTGGCGTTTCTTCCCGACCATCTCGCCGACGATCTGGCACGCACTCCGGTGGGCGGCGCGTCGCTCGTGTCGCAGGACACGGTGCTGTACCGCTCGCAAACCTTGAGCGTCGCGAATCGCGCGCCGAATCGCACGATGCCCGCGCTGGCGATCGGTGTCCTGCTTGGCGTCCTGGTCTTCGTCCTCGCCCGTGTTGCTCCCGTTGGCCTTACCGCCTTGGGAATGGTCTGGTACGGCGTTGGCGGCGTGCTCGGCACGGCGCTGCTGCTTGCCGGCACGGTCACCAAGCACGTTCCATACATGGGGAGCAATCTCAATCTCACGCTGGTGTCACCGCTGCTGCTGTTCGCGGCCGTGTGCTGGCTGTGGCGCACGCGTGCCGACGCCCGCGGCCGCGCCGGCCGCGCGTTGCCGGTGATCACCGCGGGCATCGCCATGGTCGGGCTGGTGGTCATGCACATTCCCGGCGTCGCGCAGGGGAGCATGATGCTGTTCATGACCATGGTGCCAGTGCATGTGGCGCTCGCTGTCGTGGCGAACCGCCGCGCACCCCCCGCTGCGGCACGACGCTCATGAGTGATCGGTCGCGCGTCGCGATCGGTATCGATGTTGGCGGGACGTTCACCGATCTCGCGGCGTTGCACGACGACGGAACGGTATCCACCACGAAGGTGCTCAGCGTGCCCGCCGACCGCGCGCAGGGGGTGCTCAACGCGCTGACTGCGGCCTCGCTGCCGCCAGAGGCCATTGCGCATATTGCCCATGGCACCACGGTCGTGACCAACCTGCTGCTCGAACGCCGCGGCGCACCGGTCGTGGCCTGCGCCACACAGGGCTTTACCGATGTGCTCGAACTGCGCCGGCAGGAGCGCGCGGCCCTGTACGACTTGGCGCAGCACCATCCGGCACCGCTGGTGTCGCGCGAACACGTGATCGCCGTCCCCGAGCGCATCGCGCCGGAAGGCGTGGTCGCCTCGCTCACCGATGACACCGTGCAGGCCGTGGTCGCCGATGTGCTCGCGCACGCGCGCCGGAGCGGCGCACAAATGGTGGCCATCACGCTGCTGCACGCCTACGGAAATCCGGTACACGAAGTGCGTTTGGCGCAGGCCTTGCGCGCCGAGATCGCCGCGCAGCAACTCACCCTCGATGTCGTCACGAGCCACGAGGTGTTGCCGGAGATTCGCGAGTACGAGCGCATGGCCACCACGGTCGCCGAGGCGTACGCGCGGCCGGCGGTGCGTCGGTATCTCGCCGGGTTGTCCGACCGACTCGCGGCAGAGGGCTACCCGGCGCCCCGCGTCATGACCTCGGCTGGCGGCACGCTCGAAGCGCCCGATGCCGCGCATCACGCGGCGGCGCTGGCGCTCAGTGGCCCCGCTGGCGGCGTCACGGGGGCGGCAGCCATCGCGCGTGCGCTTGGCGTGTCCCGCGCGCTCACGATCGATATTGGCGGCACCAGCGCCGATGTAGGGCTCATTGACGAGAGTGAGCCGCTCGTCGAACGCGGCGGCGGCGTGGCGGGCGTGCCCATCGCGCTGCCACGTGTGCTCGTGGAGGCGGTTGCTGCGGGGGGCGGAAGCATCGCATGGCTCGACGACGGTGGAGCGCTGCGCGCCGGCCCCGAAAGTGCCGGGGCGTCACCGGGGCCGGCGGCGTACGATCGTGGCGGCGAGCGTCCGACCGTGACCGACGCGCATGTCGTCCTCGGTACCATCGCGGTGGGTGTATGGAGCGGCGGTGTGCGCATCAGTCGCGAGAAGGCGCGTGACGCCGTGATGCGCGTAGCGGCTCCCCTCGGCGTGTCGGTTGAACGCGCCGCCGACGCGATCATCGCCACCGCCGACGCCACGATGGCGCGCGCCCTGCGCCGCGTGAGCGTCGAGCGTGGCGTTGATCCGCGCCACATTCCGCTCATCGCCTTTGGCGGTGGCGGTCCGTTGCACGCGTGCGGACTCGCGGAGCGACTTGGCATGCGGCAGGTCATCGTGCCGCCGCATGCCGGCGTCCTGAGCGCGGTGGGGTTGGCGCTGGCCCCGGAGCGGCGCGAGCGACTCACCAGCTGCGTGGTGCAGGCTGCGGAGTGGAACGATGACTCCCTGCGCGCGCTGCTCGTCTCATCGGCCACGCAGCTCGCGCAGGGCGCTACGCACCTCGAGCCCCGCTGGTGGCTGCGCGCGCGGTATGTGGGCCAAGGCTATGAACTCGATGTGCCGGTCGCGCCCACCGATACGGTTGCGCACGTGGCGGCGCTGTTCGTAACGCGACACGAACTGCGCGCTGGCTTTACGCTCGATCGCCCGGTCGAGTTCATCAGCGCGCGTACGACACTCAGCAGTACGCCGTGGCCCGTACACTTCGCGCGCCCTGTCCGCAGCGGCGAACTCCCGAACGATGAAGACGACGGCCGCGCCATGACGCGCACGCTGCACGGCGAAGCCATTGTCCGACTCCCCGACGCCACGTTGCGCGTCGCGCCGGGGTGGACCGCGCGCGCCTTGGACATTGGCGGATGGATGCTGGAGACATCATGACCCCGAATCGCCTGCAGATTGGTCGCATTCTGGGGACGCCCGTCCCCATGCTGCTCCCCGATGACGGTCCGGTGCACGTCCTCATCGTTGGCGAAGCGCCCGGCCCGCGGGGCGCCGACAAGAGCGGCATTCCGTTTTTCGGAGATGCCGCCGGCCAGCATCTCTACACGGCGCTCGCGCGCATGGGCGCCGTGGTGTTGCCGCCTGAGCTCTACGCCCTGCCGTGGGATGGCGCTGCATTCACCGCCGCGTCCATCGTGCCACTCGCCAACGGAGTCGCCCTCGGCAATGCGTATGATCGCTGTCCGTCCGACGACGGGCAGTCCTTTCGTGCGCCCATTCGATCCGAGCTCGAGAGTGCGTGCAACTTGGCTCGCCTCCACCGTGAGCTCGACCAGCTCACGGCGCGCGGCCTCATGGGTATCGTGACGCTGGGACGCGTGGCCACCCGCACCTTCGACGTGCTGCTCGAGCAGCGGCCGCGCCCGGCACTCGGACGGCGCGCGTTGCCACATCCGTCGGCCCAGGGGCTGCTCTCCATGGCGCCCGACCGCGGCAAGGGCGCCAAGATGGCCGACCTGCAGCACGAGTGGATGGGGCGCTGCGAGTACGCCGTACAACAGGCTGGGTATCCCGCGCCCGTCCGCGACGACTCATGAGTGAACATCGCTCCGGCGCCTTCGATGCGCTTGAACTGACGGTGTTTTCGCAAGGCGTGGCCATGCTTGCCGAAGAGATGGGAGGGCTGCTCGAGCGCAGCAGTATCTCACCCAACATCCGCGAGCGCCGCGATGCGTCATGCGCGCTCTTCGATGCTGACGGACGCATGGTGGCGCAGGCCGCGCACATTCCGGTGCATCTTGGTGCTATGCCCGAGTCGGTGGCGGCGGTACGTGCGGCCGGAGCCCAACCGGGGGAACTGTTCCTGCTCAATGATCCGTCGCACGGTGGTTCGCATCTCCCCGATCTCACCATGGTCGAGGTCATCGCGCACCCGCAGCATGCCGCGCGCATCGTTGGCTACGCGGCCGTGCGCGCCCACCATGCCGATGTCGGTGGCATCAGCCCGGGGAGCATGCCGTTCGGCGCGACGGAGCTGTATCAGGAAGGCATCATCGTACCGCCCGTGCGCATCGAGGTGAACGGCGTACCGCAGCGCGACGTGCTGCAGCTCATCCTCGCCAACGTGCGCACCCCCGCCGAACGCGAAGGCGATCTGCGTGCCCAACGCGCGGCCTGTGCAGCGGGGCGCAAGGGCTGGCAGGCGCTCGTCCTGCGGCTGGGTGAGTCCACGCTGCACGCGGCAGTGAACGCACTGCTCGATTACACCGAACGCCGCGTGCGCGCCCGCCTCTCGTCGCTCAACGGGGCAACAGGGCAGGCGAGCGACGCCCTCGAGGGGGATGGCGTGAGCGACGCGCCCATTCCCGTGGTGATCACAGCCAGCGTGCATGACAACACGTTGCACCTCGACTTTACCGGGACCTCGCCGGCCGTGCGCGGAAACGTCAACGCACCACCAGCCGTGGCCCGCGCTGCGGCGGTGTTCGTGTTGCGCGTCCTCTGCGACGACGATGTCCCCGTCAACGACGGCGTCGCGCGCGCCGTGCACCTCGTCATGCCCGACAACTGCGTGGCCAACGCCAAACGCCCCAGTGCCGTCGCCGCCGGCAACGTGGAACTGTCGCAGCGTATGACCGACGTGTGCTTTGCCGCACTCGCCAACGCCGCCGCGAGTATTGGCGTCCACGACCTCGTGATTCCGGCGTGCGGGCAGGGCACGATGAACAACATCACGCTCGGCGCCCCAGGGTGGAGCTTTTACGAAACGTTGGGTGGCGGACAGGGGGCAAGTTGGCGTGGCCATGGCCCTGATGCCGTGCACGTAGGCATGAGCAACACGCGCAACACGCCCGTGGAGAGTCTCGAGCGCGCGTACCCGTTACGCGTGGTCGAGTACGCGGTACGTCGGGGCAGCGGTGGAGCAGGGCTCCACCATGGTGGGGATGGCGTGGTGCGGCGCTATCAAGCGCTGGTACCGTGTGCGGCCACCTTGCTTACGGAACGGCGGCGTGTGGCCCCGCCAGGCGCACAGGGGGGGCGCGAGGGCCGCGCTGGTCGCAATCTGCTCAACGGGGAACCGCTGCCCGCCAAAACGCGCGTCGCCCTGCAGGCTGGCGATGTGCTCACCCTCGAGACGCCGGGCGGTGGCGGTTGGGGCGCCACCCCAACGGCGAACGACACGCCTGCGGACTCCCCCGCAGACTCCCCCGCAGACTCCCCATGAGTATCCGCGCGCCGCTGCTCGTCGCGATCAGCGCCCTGGCGTCGCTGTTGCGCTGGCGTTGATGGCAGACGGCGCGCCTCGATCTTGGCGAACGGCGATGGCCCGCTCCGGTACAGCGGCACATCGGCGTCGGCGTGGCCTTCTTCGATCCACTCGGCATCGCTTCCCTCGCGACGACCTCCACGCGCCGCAAGGCGTTCCGCAGGGTTCCCGATGAGCGGTTGCCGGCCACGATGATCGTGGGGCTCACCACGTCGGTCGCGGGGCTCGAGTCGCGACTGCGCTCGCGGCCTTTCCCGTCAGCATGGGGAGCGCCGCCGTTGCCGCACCGATGGGGGGCCTCGCCATCCTCGCGCGGCAACCACAGGCGCCGCAGCCGGCCCTTGGCCTCACGCCTGGCAGCTCACGCGGCGATCGTCGTTAATCCGCAGCGCAAGCACCGCGCCGCCATCAGTCGGTAGCGAGGGATAGTCCTTCCCACGCGGCGAGCAAATGCAGCGTGCCCCCCTGACGTTCGACGAACGCGCGACACCCCTCGAGCATACGCTCGACCGCCTCATCGTCGCGATCGGGGTGATGATGGAAGAGCACCAGGGTTCGGGCCTCGCATTCGAGGGCGAAGCGAGTGGCTTCGATATTGGACGAATGCCCCCAGCCAACGTGGCGTGCGACCTCGCTCTCGTCGTATGTGGCATCGTGCACCAGAATGGGTACTCGGTGCAGAAAGCGTGCGAGGGCACGTCGCCACGCTACGATGGCGTCGGTCTCGCGGTGGTACGACAGTTCGTTGTCCGGCGCGTAGGCCATCAGCGGCCCGTGGCCGTCGTCGAGTCGGAACACGGCGGCTTCACCCGGATGCCTCGCCACATGACGGTGCACCATCATGCCGCCCGCGCGGTGCGCCTCGCCGTGCTCCCACTCGGCTATGTCGAGACGCGTCGACACGCCAGCCACATGCGGAAACATCGGCGGCGTGAGCATGGAGGTCGTGAACGCCTGCAGCGATGTGGCCTCACCATCTCCGCAGCAGACGCTGATACGCTGCCTATTGGTAAAGAGCGGGGCGAAATGGGCCAGCCCCAATACGTGATCGCTGTGACGATGCGTGAGGAACAGGTGGAGCGGCCCTTCGTGCGCGGTGGAGACAAGATGCGCCCCAAGCGCGCGGATGCCGCTCCCTGCATCGAGAATAACGATCTCGCCGTCGCGCGCACACACTTCGACGCACGGCGTGTTGCCCCCATACCGGACGGTGCGAGGGCCCGGGGATGGGCACGTTCCACGTGTTCCCCAGAATCGAATGCGCGCGCGCGGAGAAACGCTTGCTGACATGCGGAGAAACTAGCGCCCTTGCCCTAATGGCGCGGGCGCGTCCTCGCGTGCAGTGCCGTCCGGTCGACGATCGTCACGATGCGCCGTTGCATCGAGATGAGCTGCTTCTCCCGGAACTCGGCCATGGCGCGCGAGACCGTCTCGCGGCTGGCGCCGATCATCTGCGCGATCGTCTGGTGCGTGAGCGGTTTGTTCAAGGTGGCCGGCTCTCCCGGCGTGGCATGCTCCAGCAGCACCTTGGCCACTCGCCCAGGCACGTCGAGCCGCACCAGGCTGCCGATGGTGCTGTCGGCCTGACGCAAGCGCCGCGACAGCTCCACCATGAGCCCCCACGCGACCGGCGGGCTCTGCTCGACCTGACGGCGGAAATCGGTGCGATGGAGCACCAACAGGCTGGATGCCTGCGTCGACACCACGTGCGCCGAACGCGGGCGGCCGTCGATGAGCGCCAACTCGCCGAAATGCTCGCCGACGTTGAGCACATTGAGAATGACCTCGCGGCCGTCCTCGCCAGTGAGCAGGACTTTGACTTGGCCCGAATGGACCACATAAAGCGCGTCGCCGACGTCCCCCTCGGAGACGATCACCGCCCCCTTGGTGAACTTCTGTACGCGCGTGTGCTCGGCGAAGGCCCGAACGGCGGACCGGTCGAGCTCCCGGAAGAGCGGGACCGTGGACAGGAAATCGGTGATGCGCTCGAGCGAAACGCTCATGGTGGGCGGGGTGAAGCGAAGCGGTGGCGTACCGAACGTGACCATATGCTCGCACCTCTCCTGGTGTATCTTGCGCGACAGCGCGCGGGGGCCCAGCGGGGATACCCGCTGCACCCGCGCCGGTCCGTACTCCGGCGAGGCCCGGCTGACTCACGTACAGGCTAACCCCATGCGTCACACGGGCGCTGTGACTGATATCACGAATTTCATCCCATTTCCAGCGGCATGTTAAGCCATCTTCGTGACCGTATGGCGGACGCGCTGCGTCGCGCAACCGAAGTGGAGCAGATGCTCGCCGACCCGGACACGACCAAGGATGCCCCGCGCCTTGCCGAACTCGGCCGTGAGCATCACCGGTTAGCCGAAGTCGTCGTCAAGGCCAACCGTCTCGCCAAGGCGGAGCTGGAACTTGAGGAATCGCGCGAACTCGCCAATGGCGATGATCCGGACTTCGTTGCCGAGGCACGGGCCGAGGTCACGCGCCTCGAGGCGGAAGTGGAGCTGCTGCAGAAGGCGCTGCTCCCGCTGCTCCTTCCGCGTGATCCTCTCGACGACCGCCCTGCGATCGTCGAAATCCGCGCCGGGACCGGCGGCGACGAGGCAAGCCTCTTTGCCGGTGACCTGCTGCGTCTCTACACCCGATTCATCGAGCGGCGGGGCTGGCGCATCGAAACCCTCTCCTACTCGGACGGCACTATGGGCGGCGTGAAGGAAGCCGTGTTCAAGGTCATGGGGGACGGGGCGTTCGGCGTGCTGCGCTGGGAGAGTGGAGTGCACCGCGTGCAGCGCGTGCCAGCCACCGAGTCGCAGGGGCGGATTCACACGTCAGCGGCAACCGTCGCCGTGCTTCCCGAAGCGGAGGAAGTCGATGTGCGCATCGAGGAAAAGGATCTGCGCATCGACGTGTTTCGCTCGTCGGGCCCGGGTGGCCAGAGTGTCAACACCACCGATTCGGCGGTACGCATCACGCACATTCCCAGCGGCATTGTGGTCTCGCAGCAGGACCAGAAGTCTCAGCTGCAGAACAAAGCCAAGGGGATGGAGGTGCTCCGCGCACGACTACTCGACCTGCGGCTTTCCGAGCAGGAGGCGGAGCGATCGCGCCTGCGCAAATCACAGGTGAGCACCGGCGATCGCTCAGCCAAGATCCGCACCTACAACTATCCGCAGGGGCGGGTGACCGACCACCGTGTTGGGGTCACGCTTTACGACATCGACGGCGTAATGAACGGCGAGATCGGGCCGTTTCTCGACGCCATTCAGTTGGCCAACGCCGAAGAGAGCCTCGCCGGGTGACGCTGCGCGAGGTGCTCACGCGCGTGGTGGCGCGCATCGCGGAGGCCCCGGCGCTCGAGCGCGAAGTGCGCGACGATGCGGCGCGCGAGGGGCGCTTGCTCGCGGCGGGCGTATTGGCCCTCTCTCCCGGCGGGCTGGCGCAGCGTTTGGTGGGGGAGCCGGCGATTCGGGCAGGCGAAGCGGAGGCCATCGAGGTGGCGTTGCACCGCCGACTGCGCGGGGAGCCGCTGGCCTATGCGGTGGGCTCGGCGCCCTTTCGTGAACTCGTGTTGCAGGTGGATCGCCGCGTGCTTATCCCGCGCCCCGAAACCGAGGTCGTGGTGGACGAAGCGCTCCGTCTGACCGCCGCCCGCCCCGGAGGGATCGCGGTGGATATCGGGACCGGCTCGGGCGCGATAGCGCTGGCCCTGGCGACGGAGGGGCGGTTCGACGAGGTGATCGCCACGGATGTATCGGCCGACGCGCTCGAGGTGGCCGAGGCCAATGGCCGCCTGTTGCTTGCCCATACACATGCGCCGGTACGCTTTCGGCTGGGGGCGGACTTGGCCCCTCTTGCCGGGGTGCGCGCCCGTGTGATTGTGTCGAATCCCCCCTACATTGCGTACGAGGAAGCCGGAGCGCTGCCGCGGAGTGTCCGTGATTGGGAGCCCCCCGTGGCGCTCTTTGCGGCGGACCGGGGTATGGCACGGTACCAGGCACTGCTGGCCGGTGCGCAGGAGCAGCTCGAGCCCGGCGGCGTGTTGGTGCTCGAGCTCGATGCGCAGCGGGCGGCAGAAACCGCGCAGCGTGCCGTGCGGTACGGGTTCGTGGATGTACAGGTCGTTCAGGATTATTCCGGTCGCGATCGCGTGCTCACCGCGCGTGCGCCGGCCGCCTGACAGCGATAGACCACTCAGCAGCACTTCCAGAAACGGCCCAGGAGGCCGGCATCATGATCGAAGACAAGGCAAAGGATCTCGGCCGTTCCATTGGGCAGAGCGATGAGTACAAGGCCGTGAAGCGTTCGAGCGAGGCGCTCAACAACGATCGCGACGCGACGACCATGCTGCGCCAGATGGAGACGATCCGTCAGGATGCGCAGGGTATGGTCGATCGTGGCGAGGTACCCACCACGGACATGGAGCAGCAGCTCGACGCGCTGCTGCAACAGGTGCAGGTGAACCCCAGGTATCAGGCGGCCATTTCCGCGCAGGACAATTTCGACAAGCTCATGCTGCGCGTAAACCAGTGGATTGCCGACGGCATCCGTGCTGGTGCCACGAGCTCGATCATCCTCGGCTGAGTTGGCGGCGTCCGTGACGGAGTTGGATGCCCGCGTGTACCATCACCCCACGAGCGCACTGGGGCTCTTTCTCGTGCTCGAAGGTGGCGAAGGCGTGGGCAAGACGACGCAGTGGACGCGGCTGACCGACACGCTCCGTGCCGTCGGGCTCGACGTCGTGGCGGTGCGCGAACCCGGCGGCACGCCGGCGGGCGACGCCATACGCGCGTTGCTCCTCGATCCCGGGTCATCGCTGACGGCGGCGAGTGAAGCGCTGCTCTTCGCGGCGTCGCGCGCGCAGTTGGTACGCGACATCATCGCGCCCGCCATCGCGCGGGGAGCCATTGTGCTGGTCGACCGTTTCCTGCTGTCTACGTACGCCTACCAGGGGGCAGGGCGCGGGTTGCCCATGGCTTCGCTGCGGGCGGTCAACCGCTTTGCCACGGCGGGGCTCACCCCCGACCTGACCTTGCTGTTGACGGTGCCGCTCGAGACGGCGCAGGCGCGTATGCATGCACGCGGCGTCGCCGACCGGATGGAGCAGGAGGATGCCGCCTTTCACGAACGCGTGCGAGACGCCTTTCAGGCGGCGCTCGGCAACGAGTGGCAGGCCCAGCATCCAGAAACCGGTCCGGTGGTGTCGGTTTCCGCAGACAGCCCGGTGGACGTCGTCACGACCCATTGCCTGCAAGCCCTGGTGGTGCGGTGGCCCGAGAGGTTTGCCGCTGCGGCGTCGGCCGCACTCCGCGCCCTGTGAACTCGAGCAACTTCGATGCCTGAAACGCTTCCTGATGCGCCGCAGGCGCCACGCCGCGCCCGTACCCTCATCGCCGCCGTGGCGTTCGGTGGGGTGTTGGGTGTCGGCGGGTGGTGGGCCGGCCGCGACCTGACCGCCGCCGTCCAGCCGTCGCGGGCGCCGCTCGGTGGGGCGCGCCTGTTCGATCAGGTCTCTGCCGCGATCGCGCAGAAGTACGTCGACTCGCTTTCCGCCGACACCCTCTACGCCAAGTCCGTCACGGGACTGCTCAACGAGCTCGACGATCCATTCACATCGTTCCTGACCGAAGAGCGCGTCCGACGGTTGAGCGAGCAGATGGCGGGGACGTTCTCCGGCATCGGCTTGCAAATCGATATCCGTGACGGGTGGCCGATCGTGATCGAACCGGTCATTGGCGGCCCGTCGGAACAGGCTGGAGTGTTGGCTGGCGATCGGATCGTTCGTATCGGCAAGGAAGTCACGAAAGATCTCGATCGCGAAGAAGTGTTTCGAAGGTTGCGTGGCCCGACCGGATCCGCCGTGTCGTTCACGGTCGAACGCGGTGGACTCGAGCAGCGATTCACCCTTACGCGCGACAAGGTGCATCTGCGGGCCGTGCAGCGGGTCGCGCTGTTGCCGAACGGCACCGGCTACGTGGATGTGAACGTGTTCAACGCGTTCACGGCAGCGGAGCTCACCACGGCGGTCGATTCGCTCGTGAAGATGGGCGCGCGTTCGCTCGCGATGGATCTGCGCGGGAATCCCGGCGGCTTACTGGAGCAGGGCGTTGCCGTGGCGGAGCTGTTCCTCGATCGTGGCCAGAGCATTGTGCAGTTACGCGGTCGTCCCGGCGCGGCGCCGCAGACGTTTACCGATTCCCTGCCCCAGCGCTGGCCCACCTTGCCGCTCGCGGTGCTCGTGGACCGCTCGAGTGCGAGCTCGTCGGAAATCGTGGCGGGGGCCTTGCAGGATCACGACCGCGCGATCGTGCTCGGGGTGACGAGCTTCGGCAAAGGTAGCGCACAAAACGTGTACCCGCTCTCGAGCGGAGGCGCGCTACGTCTCACGATTGCACGGTGGTTTACGCCGGTCGGGCGCAGCATCAATCGGCCTCCCGAACGCAGGCCGGAGGACGACGTGGAGGCCGATACGTCCGGGGTGTCGCTCCCCGATACCATTCGCCCGCGTTACCGCACGGATGCGGGGCGTACGGTGTTCGGCGGCGGCGGCATCACCCCGGATATCCTCGTGGGCGATACGGTCACGCCGCAGCCGGTGCAGGCGCTCGCGCGTGCCATGGGCAGGAATCTCGGTGCCTACCGCGATGCCATCGCCAAGTTGGCGCGGCAGCAGAAGCGCCAGATGAAGACCGCCGGCGACTTGGTCTCTCGTGGACAGCTCGACGCGTTGTACGCCGACCTCGTCGCACGGCAGGTGGCCCCGCCGCGTGCCGTCTTCGATAGCGCTGCCCCGTGGATTGCGCGGTCGGTGGGCTACGAAATGGCGCGACAGGCCTTTGGCAGCGACGCCGAATTCATGCGCCGCACACAGGACGATGTCACGCTCCAGCGGGCCGTGCAGGTTCTCATGAGCGCCCGCACGCCACGCGATGTGTTCGGGAATCTCGAACGACGCGCTGTTTCCGTACCGGCAGCGCCATAACGCACTGAACCGCCGCCGCAGGTCACCCGTGTCCGTCGCCTGCGCTCACGCGCCCGGCAGCTTGGTCTGGACCTTGGCGCCCTTGGGCACGGTGAAGTCGAACACGCCCTTGGGCAGGGGAGCGTTGGGGGACCACGACGTGAGCGTGATGGTGCGATCCACCCCCTGATCGTCAATCACCTGCACCCGCACGGGACGTGGTTCGTTGTCGTCCAGCCACAACGTGGCCTTCTGAAACGGCACAGCATCGGGATTCCGCGGCAGCAGCTGCACACGGTGCGTGGCCCGTCCCTCAACGCTGACCGCTTCGCCGCCGGAAATCACGAAAGCGCGTTTGGGGGTATCGAGCAACTGCCCCAGCAGGTCGGCAACGATGGCGCCGTCGGCGTCACCGGGAAGCTTGAGAACCTGACCCGGCGCGCTGCTGGGCAGATACACCCAGAGTGTCTTGCCATCGCCCACGATTCGGTCGCCAGCCGGCTGCGTGAAGGTGATGGACACCTTGCCCGGACGCTGCTGGTGAAAGACCCCCCGCGACGTCACGGTCCGCCCAAGCAGCGGGTTGGTGATCTTCTGGTCGAAACTGGCTTCGAGGGTCTGTGTGCCACTCCACGCTCTGGCGACCCGATCGTACGCCGTTTCGGCGCCGGTCTGTGCCCCAGCCTGGGCGCTCAGCATGAAGGTGAGCGCGATCGCGCGGGCCGTCGTCATCGAAGGTGTCGAAGTGCTCGTCATGTGATGGCATACCCTCGCCACGGCCACGGGTGCCGGTTCAGCCAAGGTCCGTGACGCCACGCCCAATCGCCGTCGCGATCGTGCGCAGTTGCCGCACGAGCTCGGCGAACTGGTCGGGATAGAGCGACTGGGCGCCGTCGGAGAGCGCCTTGTCCGGCGTCGGGTGCATTTCCACCAGAATGCCATCGGCGCCGGCGGCAACGGCGGCACGCGCCATGGGGGTGACCTTGTCGCGGAGCCCGGTCCCGTGGCTCGGGTCGGCCACGATCGGCAAGTGCGACAGCTTCTGCACCACGGGAATCGCGGTGAGATCGAACAGGTTGCGCGTGGCACTGTCGAACGTACGCACGCCGCGCTCGCACAAAATCACGTGAGGGTTGCTTTCGGCCAGGATGTACTCGGCGCTCAGCAACAGATCGTTGATCGTGGCTGCCATCCCGCGCTTGAGGAGCACCGGCTTCTTGAGCGTGCCCACGTGACGCAGCAGCGAGTAGTTCTGCATGTTGCGCGCGCCGATCTGAATGCAGTCGGCGTATTCGGCGACGAGATCGGCGCCACGTTCATCCATGGCTTCGGTGACAATGGCGAGCCCCGTTTCACGGCGTGCCAGGGCGAGCAGCTCGAGTCCCTGCTTGCCGAGCCCCTGGAAGGCATATGGGCTCGAACGCGGCTTGAACGCACCGCCGCGCAGTGCGCTGCCGCCAGCGGCTTTCACCTGGCGCGCCGCCGTGAGAATCTGCGCTTCACTTTCCACGGAGCAGGGGCCCGCGACAATGGGCACCTCGTTGCCGCCAAAGCGTACCCCCGGTGCAATCTCCACAATCGTCTGCGCCGGCTTCCATTCGCGCGACGCCTGACGATACGGCTTCTGCACGATCAGCACACTGGACACGCCCGGCAGCCCTTCGATGTACGACCAATCCACCTGGGCATCATCGCCAAGGAGACCGATCGCCGTGCGGACTTCACCCGGCAGGGGGAGGGGCTTGAAGCCCTGACGCGTAATCTCTTCGCAGACCCGATCGATATCGGCGGAAGAAGCGTTGGGCTGCATCACGACCAGCATGTCACGTCCTCGGAAAGACCTTAGAAGTCGACGGACCAGCCATCGGTGGCACACACCGTTGGCCCGTCGTAGAACGCGGCCACTTCGGCCGCAATATCCACGGCTTCGACCGGCGGATAAAAATGCGTCAGCACGAGACGCGCGGCCTTCGCCTGCGCCGCCAGCGCCCCCGCCTGACGCGGTGTCAGATGCTCGCGAATCGCCATGGAATCCGGCAGGGAACACTCGGCGAGCAGCAGGTCGCACCCGTGCGCCCACGCCCCCAGCGACTCGCTCACGCCGGTATCACCCGTGTACACGAGACGCCGCGCTCCCTCACGAAGGGAATATGCTACGCTCTCATCGGTATGCGGTACCGCACACGGCTGTAGCCATATCTCTCCGGGTAGCCGGACGATTTCATCCGGTCCCAGATCGCGGATGGTGAGCGGGAACCCTGGCGCGAGCATCCACGCGCCGTACACGGCCGCCATGCGTTCGAGGAGGGCTCCGGTGCCGACCGGTCCGTAGATCGTGACTGGCTCACCGCGAGGCGGCAATTGCCCCCACCGCCAGCCCATGATGAGCAGGGGTAGATCGGCGATGTGATCGGCATGGAAATGCGTCAGCGCCACATGGGTGATGCCACTCCAATCGATACCCAGAGTGGCCATGCGATGCACGGCGCCGCTGCCACAATCGAGTAGGAGTCGCACGTCGCCGGCTTCTACCAAATGGGCCGACGCCACGCGGGTCGGGTGCGGGGCAGCCGTGCCGGTCCCGATCGTGGTCAGTTTCATGGCGGTGCGGTCAGCGACCGCGGAAAACGATCCGGCGCACCGTGGGCGCACCGTTGTTGGCGCGGAAGCGCGCGAGGAACACCCCGGGGGCAACCGTTCGGCTATCGGCGGCCGTCCCATCCCAGACAAATCGGTTGTCGCAGTTGCTCGACGTTCCCGGCGCCCCGCGCCCGTAGCGGCCTGCCTGAAACGTTTCCATGCCGTCTGTTCCGGGCACGATGCGCTTCACCAGATTCCCCCGCAAATCGAGCACGTCGAGCGAGATGCGCGTGCCGTCTTCGCCCACGTCGAACCAGAAGCAGGTCGCAAAGCTCGCTGCCGACGGGAACGGGTTGGGGAAGTTCTGATACAGCAGCGTCGTGGTGGGCAGGGGCGGATCGGTAATGACGAAGGTGCCGATGCTCGCGGCCCGCACGGATTCGCCGGTCCCCAGCGAGGCGCGCACGTTCCAGCGGTACGACGTGTTGGCCTGCAGGTCGGTCGACGGGCGGAAGGTCGTATCACGCAAGCCGACGGCTGCCAGTTCTGGACGCCCAGCGCTCAGGATCTCCAACTCGTAGCGCCACGGACCAGCCGCCGGCGTCAACGCGGCGCTCTTCCACACGAAAAGTGGACGTCGTATGTCGAAGGCGCTGCCTTCCGGCGAGTTCGGTGACACCAAGGTGAGCCACGCCGGCACGCGGCGCGACGACGAGGGCGCCGAGGCGATGAGCGGGCCAGCGAACGCCCGCGCCGTGGCGCGCCAGTACACCAACGCTTCGCTCGGCAGCGGCCGCGTGAGCTGCACGGTGCGCACCGTGTCGAACGCGCTGAAGCTGCTGTCGAGCACGATCGTGGAGAAGTCCGGCGTCGTTGACACCTGCACCGTATACTGGATTGGACGTGTCGGGCCAATCCCGATGGCCCGAAGTACCAGTGCCGGGGTGATGCTCGGAAGCACCGACTGGGTCGGTCCCTCGACCACCAGTGTTTGCGCCCGTAGCCCTGTCGGGGCAATGCCGCCGACCGCGGTGGCCAGCAGGATCGCCCCCCACCGGCGCGCCGCACGCGCGACGATCACGCCGGCGATGGTTCCACTTCCGACGCGTCGACGTCGGCCGGGCTGATGTCCGGACTCGCCGGCGGCGCCCCGGTATCCTCGTCGACGGACGGGCCGTGGCGCAGGCGCACACTGACGATGCTGGAGACCCCTGGCTCCTGCATCGTGACGCCGTATACCGCATCGGCGGCCTCCGACGTCGTGCGTGGATTGTGCGTGATGACGATGAACTGCGTCCGCGACTTGAAGTCATTGAGCATCTTCACGAAACGACCGATGTTCTGGTCGTCGAGCGGCGCGTCCACTTCGTCCATGAGGCAGAAGGGGCTCGGCTTGGTGAGGAAGATGCCGAACAGCAGCGACAGCGCCACGAGCGCCCGTTCACCGCTGGAGAGCAGGTGAATGCGCTGCGTCTTCTTGCCGCGCGGCGACGCGTGGACTTCGATGTCGCAGTCGAGCGGCGCGTCGGGGTTCTCGAGACGCAGGTCGCACTCGCCTCCCCCGAACATGCGCTGGAAGATCTGTCGGAAGTTCTCGCGCACCTGGGAGAACGTCGCGAGGAACAGTTCGCGTGCCGTGCTGTCGATCTCGCGAATGGCCTGGTGCAGCGACTGCTTGGCCGCCACGAGATCGTTGCGCTGGCTCGTGAGGAATTCGAGACGACGCTGCTCTTCCTCGTGCTCTTCGATCGCGAGCGGATTGACCGGCCCGAGTTCGTCGAGCGACGCGCGCAACGTGGCCGCTTCGCTGCGCAGGTCTTCGGTGGGGAGCTCCAACTCCTCGAAGCCGTCGAGCAACGCGTCGAGCGAGCGGCGCCACTCCGTCTCGAGACGTGACCGAATGGTTTCGCGACGCCCCGCGAGTTCGGTGTGCCGCAGCTGCGCACCGTGCAGCTGTTCCCCCAACGCCGTCGAACGACGACGCCCTTCGTCCAACGTGGCTTCACAGGCCTCCGACGCGGCGGTCGCCGCTGCCACGGCGCGCTCCGCTTCGCCGAGGCGCCCCTCGGCGTCGGCCAGATGCTTCTGTTCCGTCTCGAGCTCGGTGCGCCAGCCGTCGAGCTGCTGCACCAGTTGCTGATCGGCATCGCTGAGCGACGACAGCTCCTTGGCCAACGCGTCGATGCGCGCGGCCGCCGTGCTGTCTTCTTCGAACAAGCGCTTCTCGCGGTCGATGGCGACCGACAACCGTGCCTGTGCCTGCGCCTGCGCCACCTGCCACGTCGCCCGTGCTTCGCGCGCCTGTTCCTGGTCACGCTCATGGAGCGAGAGCTCTTCGCGGGCCGCCGTAATGTCCGTGTCCGCTTCGCCGGCGCGCGCATGCAGTGCTTCCGCCTGCTGCGCCAGCATGCGAGTGCGCTGCTCGAGTTCTTCGAGCCGCGACACGAGTCGTTCGGCCAGCGCGCTCGACTGCGCCAGCTCCCGCTCGGCGCGCTCTCGACGACGCTCGACTTCCGTTTGCACTTCGGCCGCACGCCGCAATTCCTGCTGCGCACGGTTGTTGCCTTCGATGGCGATCTGCTGCGCGCGCTCGGCGTCCGCCAGCGCAAGGCGTGCGGCATCGGCCGCCATCGCCGCGTCGTCACGACGCGCTTCGGCAGCGGCCAGGTCACTCTCGAGGCGCGTGAGCTCGGCGCGACGCTGCAGGGGGCCCGGGCCACCGGCAGTCCCCGGCAGATACACCGCCCCACGATCATCGATGAACGCATCGCCACCGTCGAGCGCACGCACCTTGCCCAGCAGCGACTGGACCCAGCGCGACGCAGGGCCCTGCGTTTGCACCCGGCCACCCAACGCGCCTTCGAGCGACGTCGACTCCATGACCACGTCGAGCGGCAGCAGGAGAATCGGGCCGGGCTGCGACTGTGCGTGCCACTGGCGCACCGCACGCGCCGCGTCCGCATCGCGCACGACGATCGCGTGCATCGTGGCGCCGAGGTACCGCTCCACCAGCTTGGCGGCTTCACCGTCGGCGGTGAGGAAGTCGGTCAGCGGGCCAAGGACGGCCCCGTCGCCAAAGCGCTCGCGCTCCTTGAGGAGCTTCGCTGCCGATGGCGCCAGACCAACGCGTTCGCGCTCGAGCGCCGCAAGCGCGTTCATCTTGCCTTCGAGGTTGGTGCACAGCTGCACGGCATTCGCCATGCTCGCGCGCGACTCGGCATCGGCCGTGCGCGCCGTCGCGGCGGTGAGACGGGCGCCTTCGAGCTCGTGCTGGGCGTCCTGCGCGTTCTCCTGCGTGAGCTGTACCTGCTCGCGCGCGGTGACCAGTTCACGCTCGATGGTATCGAGCGCATCGGCGAGATTCTGTCGTTCGATCTCGAGCGCTTCCCGACGCTGCTGCGTTTCCCCCTGCTCACGGGCCGCTCCATCACGATCGAGCTCCATGCGACGCGCCTGATCGCGATGCTCACGCACCTGACGCTCCAGCTGATCGAGCGCCGCCCGAGCAACGTGAACCGACTCGCGCGTCGCGTGCTCGGCCGAGAGCCGCTGCCGCAGTGCTTCACCGGCATCGGCCAGCTCCTTCTCGAGCGTCGTCCGGTCGGTGGCCGCCTTGTCGCGATCCTCCCGCAGGCGACGCCCGAACGCTTCGTTCTCCACGCGCTCCTGCTCGGCGCGCTCCTTGCGCATGGTCGTGCTGCGCTGACGCTCTTCCGTCACCGCCAGTTCGCGCTCGAGGCGCTGCGTCTTGTCGCGCTGCTCGGCCGCGAGGCGCGCCAGTTCCACTCGGCTCGCTTCGGCCGCACTGCGGGCGGCGTGCGCCCCTTCGCGCTGCTGCTCGGCGGCCGCGATCTGCGCTTCGGCGCCCGGCAGCTCTCCGCGCAACGCTTCCAGACGACCATCGAGCGCTTCGAGTTCGTCCTTCCACGCGGCCATCTCACGCGTCGTGAGCGAAATCTCGACGGCAAACCGCCGCGACGTGAGCTCGGCGTGCCGCTCGGCTCGGCGACGCTGACGGGCCAGCGAGCGCACCTGGCTTTGCACCTCGTTGATGAGGTCGTCGAGACGCGCGAGGTCGGTCGTCGTCTCCTCCAGACGCCGTTCGGCACTCCGGCGACGGTCGCGATACAGTCCCACGCCAGCGGCTTCTTCGAACAGTTCACGACGTTCGTCGGGGCGATCGGAGAGCAGCGCATCGATCATCTTGCTTTCGATCACCACGCCCGAGTCGGCACCCAGGCCCGTGCCGCGCACGAGATCCTGAATGTCGCGCAAGCGACAGGGCGCACGATTCAGCAGGTACTCACTTTCGCCCGAACGCAACAAGCGCCGCGTAATGACCACTTCCTTGAACGGAATGGGCAGTTCGCCTTCGGTGTTGTCGAAATGGAGTGACACTTCCGCCATGTTCACCGGCTTGCGGGCCGACGACCCATGGAAGATGACATCTTCCATCTTCGCGCCACGCATGGCCCGGGCGCGCTGCTCGCCAAGCACCCACCGCACCGCGTCGGACACGTTCGACTTGCCCGATCCGTTGGGGCCGACGATCGCCGTCACGCCCTTCTCGAACACGAACTCCAGATGATCGGCAAAGGCCTTGAAGCCGTGCACTTCGAGCTTCGTCAGACGCACTAGAACGCTCTCCCCGTTCGATAAACCAACACAGGCGCGACCCCGGCGGCGCGCAGTGACACCGCCAGCGCGGCGGCCTGCGACGACGTTTCGTACGCGCCGGCATAGATGATCGCACTGCCGTCCTTCTGACGAAGTGCGTACGCAATGACTCCCCGCGACGCCAGCGCCGCGAGGCGGGTGGGCACCAGCGAGGGAGCGACGTTCGATTCGATGCGGAACGCCAACGGTACCGCCACGATGCTACCGGAACCGATGATCTTCTCGCTGCGCAACCGCGCGAGCAAGGCGTCTGCCTCGCTGCGCACCGTGGCCGCGCCCACGGTGACACGGAACCACTCTTCCCGCTCTTCCATGACCGGCGACAACGCCACCGCTTCGAGCGACCGGATCTTGGGGTCGGGCATCGCCGCCGCACGCGTATTCGCCGTCGCGAAGTACACGGCGTAGCGCGCCGCCGACGCGGAATCGGACGGATTGGCGATCGCGAGCGACGGCATCACCGTCGCGCTGTCCACCGCCGCGCTGTCCGCCGTCGCGCTGTCGCGGTGCGTACTGTCGCCGATGAGGTTGCCCAGCGAGTCGCGCACCGCGCTGTCGCGTAGTGGCACGTTGGCCGTGGGCGTCGGCGGCACCACGAGGGCCGCGCTGTCCGGTTCCGGCGACTTCCCCGACAGGATGGCCACAATGGGGGCTGGTAGCCGCTCGGCGATCCGGGGCCACAGCGCCGCGACGGCGGCGACAATGGCCACCAACAGAATGAGCAGAATCCACCAGCGCCGCCGACGACTATCGGCCGCGGGCTGCGCGGCTTCGCGCGCGCGAGCCGTCCACTCGTCTGCGGGCGGCTCGGCGGTCGGCGCCGGCGGGGCTGCCGCCAGTGGGGCCATGAGCGGAACACCCGGTGGGGCGGGGAACGCCGTTTCGCCAACGGGCAGGAGCGCGCCAACGAACCCGCACAACTCGGCGAAGCCCGCGATCTGCGGCTTGGCCACCACGATCAGGAGCGCGCCAACCTGATGAAAGCCTGCGGCCAACCGGCGCCACCGATCGTTGGCGTACACCTCCTGATGATCGACCGACTCCGTGCCGCTCGGCATGAGGAACACGTTATCGGCGCCCTGCATGGGGCGCGCGATCTTGTTCAGGGATACGCCGTACAGAAAGCTGTCCGCAATGCCATGCGGATCATCCCCCGTGAGCTGTGTCTCGATGGCCGGCGATTCGCCAATGAGATCGGCAATCGCGACGCGTCGACGCTGTCCGTGCGTTCGGGCCACGCCGATCGCAACGCTGACTGCCACCGACGGATCGTTCGCCGCAATGACGACGGCGCACACGCCGTCGAGCAGCGGCGCCAGCCGTCGGCCTTCAACTTCCCACGGGGCAATGAGTGAACCCGGTGCGGTCATGGAGCGCCCTCGATAATCCCAAAACGTTGCCCCGACGCGACCGGGCTCGCGTGGGACCCGGTGGTCCCCGCGCTGCTGTCGATACGAACCGCCGTGCTTTCTGCGGCCGTGCGCCGCGTGGTTGGCGCCATATCCGATGAATCGCGGGGGGGACTGGTGCGGAACTGGACGGGCTGATCGAGCCCCGCCGCGCGGGGGCGGAATCCGTTCCAGCGTAGTGTGTGCCAGAACGACGCCGCCCCACCTGCCACGATCTTCAGGTCGGCGAGGGTCGTGGGGTGCGCAAACACCACGTCGTTGCCACGCACAAACGCAATGGCGGCATCGGGAAGCACGAGTGGCACATCGTTACGCCATTCCGTGCGCAACACCCCAAGCAGTTCGTCACTGGCGAGGCTCACGACGAACACCGAGTCCGCGTTGCCCTGCGCGAGCAATACGCGCCCCATGGGGTCCATGCGCAACGCACGCGGCGCACCGGGCAACCGGATCTTCCCGGTCACCCCTTCTTCGAAGCGATCGACAATGCGAAGCACCGATTCGCCCTCGAGCGCGACGAACAACCGGTCGCCACTGGGCGTCGCGGTGATGGCGCGTATCGGCTCGCCCATATCGACGTCGAGGGCCTTGCCCAAGTCGCGAGTGCGCACCGCGAGCACTCGGTCGTCGGCACCGAAGAAGACGCGATCGCCCACGCCACCAGCGGTACGGGCGAGCGTACGGGCGAGTGCCGCGGCGTCACCACCAATGGCAAACGATACGCTGTCGGACACCGTTTGCTGCGGCGGCCGCACCCGCCACACGGTCGCTCGGTCGCCCTTGGCCCCCGCCACGATGAGCGAGCCATCCGGCTGGGCGTGCAGTGCCTGCGCCGGCAACGGGGGCGTGAACGACCAATCGCCACCGCTGGGGGTTGACCGGGTGATTGCCCCGGCGGCGGTGAGCGCATAGATGGAGCCACCGTCGGCCGACGACACGGCGCGCACCGGCTCGTCGCGCATGGTATTGACACTGCCCACGCGCAGATCAATGCGCACGGGCGCGCCGCCGGTCTCGATGGCCGCGAGGTAGCCATCGTCCGCGCCGAAGGCCACGATGCGCTCGAGCGCAGGCACGCGCGCAATAGAGCGCCACACGATTGTGTCGAGGGCCGGATAGCGAGCAGCCGTCAACACGCCACCGCTGCGCGAGACGCGCAGCACGATGGGATCGGGGCCGCCGGGAATACTGGGAGTGGCGCCGGCTCCAGAGGGGCGGGACGAGCGATCGGCACAGCCGCACGCGAGGAGCACGAGCGCCGACGCGAGGAGCGTGCGCACACCGGAAAGGTACCCCGCTCGGGGCGCGGCAGGGAGGGGTTGCGGTGAGGGCGAGGGGCACTTTGGCCACCTCGCCCCGCGGCGGGCGAGAACCGCCCGCCAGCGACGTGCACTGCGACATGCACTGCGACGCGTACTGCGGTCAGTACGACGCGCCGAAGAACCAGGTCCCAAAGCCCCTCGCGTTCGGGCGGCTCACCGGGACGGCCCAATCCCAACGAATGATGGCGATGTTGAACAGGTTCAGGCGGATGCCGAACCCGTAGCTTCTGAGAAGGGCGCGCTGGGTATCCACGTCGTAGTTCGCGTCCCGGGTCAGCGTGGGGGTCTGTCCCCGCGACCACGCCAGACCGGCGTCGTAGAAGAACAACCCATCGACGGGCGGGAAGCCCCCCAACAGGTTCGTACGGTCCCCGTATCGCCGCAGAATGGGGAAGCGCAGTTCGGCGTTGGCAAACGCCACCCGGCTGCCAATCAGCTCCGCCCCGCCGCACGACGACCCGTCGTTGTTGAGCAGCCCGGTGCACCCCACCGCCCCGATGTCCTCACGGTTGTACCCGCGCACGAAATCGGGACGCCCAATCCACTTGGGGAAACGCGACTCGTCTCGGCCCACCGACAGGACGCTGGTGAAGCGGGTGGCAAACGTGACGTAATTGAACAGAATGGGTAGGTACGAGCGGGCGTCGATGAGATACTGCGTCCACTGCCAGGTACCGAGGCTGGGCTCCACCTCGAGGCGCACGCGCCGCCCAGTAATGGGACCCGTAAACCCAAATAGTGTATTGTCGGTCACGAACGCCATATTCGGCGAGATCGTGTTGGCCGAAGCGACGTTCCGGGTGCGACCACGCTCGAAGCCGCTGGCAACGCCAAACCCGTAGTCCACCAGCCGGTTGAACGAAAACACCTGCTGATCAATGTTCTGGAATCGCGCGCCAAGCTCAAAGCGCGTAAAGCGATTGAGCGGGTAGAGACTGGTCACAAAAGCCTGACGCACCACCAACCGCGTGATCTCCTGCGTCTGCACGAACTGCGACTGGCTATTGGCCTGCGGCGTTTCGAAGAATCCCGACACGAGGTACAACGGCTGCTGCACGATGCCGGTGTTGTACTGCAGACGGCGTCCGAGGCTGGTATAACCGACGAAGACCTGCGCGTCGCTGAGCTGCCCGTTGATCGAGCCGGAGAGCGCCAAGCGCCGATTGCCCAACAGGTCGCTGAGGACGATCGTCGTGCCGCCGTACGTGCCCTGACCGAAGCCCCCCTGCTGGAATCCGATGCTCGGCTGCGCCACATACTCGGGGGTGAGCTTCCCCTTGTACCGACTGTCGCTCAGGCGCGTGGAGTCGGGGAGGTTGAAGTCGAAGCTGTCGAGCATGGCCTTCACACTGATCGTTTCCGCCTGCCGGGCGAGCACGCTGGCCGGTAGCTCAGCCGACGCGCGCGCGATGGCCCCGGTGGCAGGGCGGTAGAACGATTGACGGGACGCCACCGTGTCCTGCACCGTGCCGCGACGCAAATGCGCCGTGGGGTCGACCGGGGCCACGGGCTCGGTGGGGCGGGTGGCACTCTGCTGCGCCAGCGTGATGGGATCACGGAACGGCTGCTTCTTGAGCGACCGCGGGTTCTGCACCTTCCAAATGGAGTGGTCGGTCTGTTCGTAGTACACAAAGGCTATCACGTCGGCCCCGCGCGCCCAGCTCAGGGCGGGGGACTGCTCGGCCGTGGCGGTCACGGCGCCCAACACGTTCGTGAGTTGATAGTGCTCGCGATCGGTGAAGTCGTACAAAAAGATGTTGGCGATGCCTGTACGGTCGGAAATGAATGCCAGCGACTTGCCGTCGGGCGCCCACTGCGGATTGATGTTGCGGCCGCCCTGATTGGGGATGAGCGAGATCTTCTGTGTTTCGACGTCGTAGAGCGCGACGCGCCACGGCCCGATTTTCAGAATGTCCATGTCCGTGTCGGGCCCGCGCTCCGACACGAACGCGATGGTCGTGCCGTCGGGCGACCACGAGGGCGACAGGTCCCCATACGTGTCCTTGGTGATCTGCGTGTAGCCGGGCGCATCGAGCGAGGTGATGAACAAGTCGCTGGCACCGCGGCGCAGCCCGCTGAACACGATCTTCCGTCCGTCGGGGGAAAAGCTCGGGCTCAAGACCTGATCGAGCTCGAAGTCGAAATCCTTCACGACTTTTCGACGTGCGACGTCCATGACGTAGAGCACATCGCGCCCACCGCGTTGGCCGGTGAAGGCCAGCAGCTTGCCATCGGGGGAAAACGACGGCTGCGAGTACAGGAAGCGCAACTGCTCGAAGTCCGGGTTGGTCGTCGTCTTCACCAGACGCGTAATGCGCTTGCCGGTCCGCGCGTCCGCGAGATACATCTCGGGGAAGACTTCCCCGCGCAGCAGGCTGCCGTACCCGATGTAGGCGATGTACTGGCCGTCGTTCGACAGCGCGGGCGCCACGAACAGGTTGGCAATACCGCCCGTGCGCTTCTGCGAAAGCAGCGGCTGCGCAAAGCTGCGCGGGCGGTCGAGGTTGGCCACGGCCGTGAGATACTTGGCCTGCATGGCCGCCTTCCACTCGGCGCTCAGGTCATCGAGCGACAGGCCGATTTCGCGGCGGAAAGCGCGGTCGATGCCGAGGCTGGGGGTGGCGTTCATGATTTCGCCGATGACTTCATCCCCCCAGCGCGCGCCGACGTACTGCCAGAGCGCGAGTCCGTAGCGATACGGGAAATACTTGTCGGGACGCTCCGTCATCTGCGCGATGGTGGGGAGCGCGTTGTTCACCACGGCATCGCGGACCCATGCATCGGTCCAGGGATGGTTGGGTCCGATGGACAGATATTCGGCCAACCCTTCCATGTACCAGAGCGGCGGATTGACCATCGCCAGGTTCTGCAACCCGGCGCCGGCACGTCCGCGCGAGAAGATGTCGAACGTGAACACGTGCACCATTTCGTGAATGAGCACGTGTTCGAAGCTGGCCCAGTCGCCACTGAAGAACTGCGCCATGCGCTGACGCAATGGGTCGGTGACACCCCCGGTGCCTTCGCCAAGATCGCCGAAGACATTGCTCTGCGCAAAATCCCCCGACGATCCGAAGATCAGGATGGGCTTCTTTTCGCGGAACTGGTGCGCGGTGAGCCGCGACAGGCGCGCGTACGCCCGCTCGGACATGCGGGCCGCATCGGGCGCGACGTCGGCGATTTGCGGATAGTAGTGAACGAGAAAATGCTCCGTCTCGATCACCCGCCAGTTGAGGCGGTCGTACTGCACCTGGTTCTGGCCGAAATACCCTTGCGCGGCAAGCGGCGTCAGCGCAGCAGTGGCCGTGAGTGCGGCAACCGCAACCGTGAGAGCCGTACCGAATCGTGACCACCGCTGCACCTGCGCCATTGGCGTTACGCTCCCTGCGTGATTTCGGCGTCCAGCCGCAGCGGTGTGGCATCGCCCCACAATCGCTCGAGCTGGTAGAACTGCCGCAAGGTTGGATGGAAGACATGGATCACGCAGTCGGCATAATCGAGCAATGCCCAACGGCCCTGCGTGAGTCCTTCGGTCATGGAGGTAGACACGCCACCCTCCTTCAACCCTGCCTGAATGTGCTCGGCAACCGCGCGGACGTGGGTGTCCGAGGTCCCAGACGCAATAACAAAGAAGTCGGTCATGTCCGTCACACCACGGAGATCGAGCACCACGATATCGGTGGCTTTCAGGTCGCTGGCCAGCGCAGCAGCGCGGCGGGCGATGGGTTCTCCGGGGCTCGGGCGTCGTTCGGCCATATCTCTACTGGTAAGGGCGTCGTGGCGGGGAGAGTTCCACGGCAGAGTCGGTACCCCGCCACCTTCCCGAAGGTTGCGCTGAAAACTACGACACGGACAGGGGGGTGGATGCCCAGTCTGTCCGTTTGGCGAAGAAAAGACCGAGGGGGAGCCCGGCGTCCGGACTCCCCCTCGTGGACGGGTGTGTGCCGCTGCTTACTGCTTGATGATCCAGACCTTGATCTCGGGGTGCACGTCGGCGTGCAGCTTGATGGCGACCTTGTACATGCCGAGGGTCTTGATCGGCTCGTTGAGCTCGATCTGACGCTTTTCGATCTTGAAGCCCTGCGCTTCGAGCTGATGGGCAATGTCACCCGAAGTGACGGAGCCGAAGAGCTTGCCTTCTTCGCCGACGCGCGCCGCGAAGGTCACCGAGACGTCGGCGAGCTTGTCGGCGATGGCCTGCGCGGCCGCCTTGCGCTCACCCTCGAGCGCCTCGAGACGGCTCTTTTCGGCCGCGATGCGCTTGCGGTTGCCGGCCGTGGCTTCGTACGCCAGGCCTCGGGGCAACAGGAAATTGCGGGCATAGCCCGGCGACACGGAGACGATGTCACCAGGATGTCCGAGCTTGTCGACGGCGTTGCGAAGAATGACTTCCACGGGAACTCCGGGTCGAACCGGTAAAAGAAAGGAAGGTTATGGCGACCACGGCCGACGCGCTGGCGCATCGGCACGGAAGTCGCGCCACGTATCACCGAGTCCCAAGGCGAAGGTGATCGTGAGCAGGGCCACGAGCACCCACACCGGTCCGAGGACCGGGACCAGCACCGCCAAACCGAGCAGCCCATACACCGCTACCCTGTCCGGGATGTACCACGTCAGGACGCCAGCACCGCGCAGCGCGTACAGTGTCCCGAAAAACCCGACAAGATTCAGACCGGCGGTGCGCCACTCCGACAGCGACGGGAGCAGCAGCGTGGTGACACCGACGATCAATCCCCACACCCACTGATCGTTGAAGCGCAGGTTCCGAAGCGCCGTCAGCGGCGGGCCAATGCGGGCCCGCGCCAAACGGTGGTACGCTGCCCATCCCAACGCCAGCGCCAGCAGACTCTCCAGCGCCAAGAGCGCGGGGGCCAACCGAACTAACGGCGCCGCGCTCGCGCCTCCGACGGACGCCGACGCCGGCTGCGGTTCGGCGAGCACGACGAGCAATTGCTCGATGCGCTCCGTGCGCTCGACGGCGTCGGGTACGCGGGCCGCGAAGGCACGCCACGACGCCGAAGCCGTTCGGCCACGCCAGAGACCGAGCGAGGCCTCCAGCCGCTGCTGATACTCGAGGGACAGCATCTGCGAGGCGGCGTCGAAGGCGCTGGAGCCGGCCACGGCCCGGGTCGAAAACCCAGCCAAGGTGACGACGCCACTGAGCGCGACCGCCGACAAGGCCCGGCTGAGGAACGGCTTGGAGGCCGACACCAGGCACACAAGCCCGAATGCTGCCGCCAACGTAACCGCCCAGCCGCGCATGAAGGCGCCGTACCCGGACAATGCGAGCGGAACATTCCACACCACATACCCGGCCGCCACTCCCCACACGAGCCCCAGCACCAGACGACCACCGGCCCACCACCCCACGATCGCGCAGGACGCAATGGCCACGAGGACCAGCAGCGCAAACTGTTCGACCGGTAACAAGACGCGCACGGTTCCTGCCAACAGCGCGAGGGGAGGCGGCCAAGCCGGCGCGGCGGTCACGGCGACCATCAGCAGCATCCCCAGCACGAACCACAACCACCCGCGCTCCTGCGGAGCAGTCGCGGCAAGATCCGGCGCGACGGCTCCGTTCATCTCTACGACGTCTGCCCCTTTACGTACGGAAGGAGCGCGAGGAAACGCGCTTTCTTCACGGCCTTCGACAGCTGACGCTGGTGACGCGCATCCACTCCGCTCAGGCGGCTCGGCAGGATCTTGCCGTAGTCCGAGATGAAACGGGCGAGGAGACGGTCGTCCTTGTAATCGACATAACGGATGCCCGCTTCAGTGATCGGGCAGGGCTTCTTCTGGCGGCGCATGGGTCAATCCTCGTCGTCGTCGTCATCGTCGCTCGCGCGACGGCGCGAGGCGAGCTCTTCATCGGAGAGCTTGGGCGCACCCAGCTCATGCTCATACAGCGTAACCATGTACCGCACCACCCCTTCGTCGAGCTTGAGCGCGCGCTCGAACTCAGGCAGGGTTGCCGGCGTCGTGGTGAAGTTGCTGATGACGTAGTAGCCGTTCTCGTGACGGCCGATCTTGTACGCGAGCTGACGGCGGCCCCAATGCTCGATCGTCGCCGGTTCGGCGAGATGCAGCAGGCCCTGCAGCTTCTCGAGCTTTTCCGCAATGGCCGTATCTTCGAGCGCGCTGTCGAAGATGTACACGGCTTCGTACTGCCGCGTCGGACTGCGGCGGATTTTGAGCTTTGCCACTCGGCAATCCTCCCTGTGGTCATGAGTGCCACCCGCAGTGCCGAGCCGCGGGCGGAGGGTGCAGCGGAACTCCCGACGAACACGGGATGTTCCGGATGAGCCTTGAAGTGTAGACAAATCATGGCCGAACAGCAACACCGGTGAGTTTTCTCCCCTGCTGCCGATACTGCCGGTAGGGCCTCGTTCCCAAGGGGGCGAATGGCAGTGAACGGTGAGGCGGAGTGTGTTGGAACATGATGCGGGAACGGCTGGCGGGCAGCAAAACCGGTGGGGTGAGCAAGGGGCGGGCAGTCCGGGGCGGGTGGGTCGCGCGCGCCGCACTGCTGGTCACGTTCGTGTTGGCGGGGTGCTCATCCGCCGATCCCGTCGCGCCGCCGGTGCCGGATCGCGTCACGATTGCCGTCCCCACCTCGGTGCTGACCGTCGGCGAGGTTGGCTTCCTGCAGGCGCGGGTCGCCGTGGCGGGTGGGGGCGTCCCCACCGCGGACGTCGTATGGACCTCCAGCGCCCCCAACGTCCTTTCGGTCGCCCCCGGCGGGGTGCTCACGGCCATGTCCCGCGGCAAGGCGGAGATCACCGCCGCGATGGCCTCGAACCCGAACGTCAAATCCAGCGTCGCGCTCTCGGTCGTCGGCGCGTCGGCGCTGCGCCTCGATACCAGAACCGTCGCGCTGGCCGAAGGCACCCAGCGTCGGCTGGCCGCAACGGTCACCTACGATGAAGGGGCCACCGCCACGCCGGTCGTGTGGCGCTCCGCGTTCCCGGCGGTCGCTCTCGTGGACAACCACGGCATGATCACCGCGCTCACGACGGGCACGACGATCATCCGCGCCACCGCCGCGGGGCAGGTCGATTCGGCGGTGATCACCGTGTCGCCGCAGGCGGTGGGCAGCATCAGCATCGATTCGGCAAGCAGCGCCGCGCTGTTCATCGGCGACCGACGCAGCCTCACGGTGACCGTCCGAAATCCGGCCGGCGTCAACCTCAGTGGACGGACGATCACCTGGAGCAGCGCCAACCCGTTGGTCGCCACGGTTTCCAGCGCGGGGATCGTCAGTGCCGTGGGCGCCGGCACGACCGTCATCTCCGCTGAGTCCGGGGGGCGCATCGCCGAGACGAACGTGGTGGTTATCGAGCGCGCCGCGTCGATTACCCTCACACCCGCGGCCATACGAGTACCGCGGGGCCGGACGGAACCGGTGAGCGCCGTCATCCGCAATGCCGCCGGAACCATCCTGACCGAGCGACGGGTGGTGACGTGGAGGACGTCGGCACCCACGATCGCGACGGTCGATGCCGATGGCACCGTTACCGGCGTGGCCAATGGCACTGCGTCCGTTACGGCCACGGTGGACGGGATGTCGGGCGTCGCTGCCATTACCGTGGTCGATCCGGTGGCGACGGTGCTCGTGACTCCAGCAACCGTCAATCTCTCTTCAGGGATGACACAGCAGATGACCGCATCCGCACGGGACGCGAAGGGAGGGGCGGTCACCGGGCGCCCGGTGCTGTGGACATCGTCGAATCCTGCGGTCGTATCGATCGGCGCGAGTGGTGTGGTCACTGCGGTCTCGCCGGGCAGCGCCGTCATTACCGCCACGGTCGAAGGCGTGGATGCTACCGCCACCGTGACCGTGTTGCGCCCCGTCGCGTCGGTGTCGTTCACCTCGCTCCAGTCGAGTCTGTTCATCGGTCGCACCATGCAGCTCTCCGTGTCGGCGCGTGACGCGCAAGGCGTCACGTTGACCGGACGGGCTGTGACGTGGGCCAGCTCCGACCTGGCGATCGCCACTATTTCGGCGACGGGACTCGTCACAGCCATTGCCGCGGGAACGGTCACGGTCACGGCGAACGTGGAAGGCGTGGAAGCGAACGTATCGCTCACGATGGTGGCGCTGCCGCCGGCACTCACGGCCATCAGGGCGTCGGTGGATACGGTCGTGCTGCATCAGGGGCAGAAGGCCGCGGTGACGGCGATCGTCACGCAGCCCGCCGGCGCCCCCGCGGCAACCATCACCTACGGAACGGTCATGCCGTCGGTGGCCACGGTGGCGAACGACGGCGTGATCTCCGCCGTTGGCCCCGGCACCGCCAGGATCACCGTCACGGCGGCAGTGGCGGGGAACGTCAACTTCTCGGCGGCCACGCAGTCGACGATCATCGAGGTGATCGTGAGGCCGCTGCCGGTGGCATCGGCGCAGATTACCCCCGGCAACGCCAATCTCGTGGTTGGCGGCACGCAGCAGTTGGCCACCGTCGTGCGCGACTCGCTGGGCAACGTGCTCACCGAGCGCACCGCGCGATGGGCGTCGTCGAATTCGGCGGTGGCCACCGTGAGTGCCACCGGGCTCGTGACCGCCATGGCGGTCGGCTCGGCCACGGTTACCGTCACCGTGGAAGGCGCCACGGCAACGGCGCTCCTGTCCGTGGGTCCACTGCCGCCGGCTATCACGAGCCTCACCGTCTCGCCCACGGCGGTGAGTCTGATCGCCAGCCAAACACGTACGCTGACCCCGGTGCTCGTGCGGCCCAGCGGCGCTGCCGCCGCGACCGTCACCTACGGGAGCGCTGCCCCCAGCGTCGCCATCGTCTCGAGCACGGGCGTGATTACCGCGCTGTCCACCGGGACGGCGATCATCACCGTGACGGCGACGGCGGCCGGCAATACGACATTTGCTGCCGCGACGTTGACCGAACTGGTGACGGTGACCGTCGCGCCGGCCGTCGCCAGCGTGCAGATCACCCCAGGCTCGGTGTCGATCATGCCGGGCAGCACACAACAGCTCACCACGACGGTGCGCGACTCCAGCGGCGCCGATCTCACCGGGCGCGCTGTCACGTGGACCACCTCGAATCCGGCCATCGCCACGGTGACGGCCACTGGCCTCGTCACCGCGGTCGCCGTGGGCACCGCCACGATCACCGCGACCGCAGGCGGCGTGACCGGCACCATGACCATGACGGTTCTCGCACTCCCCACGTCGATCACCGCGGTGTCAGTGACGCCCACGTCGGTCAGTCTGGCGGTCGGCAGAAGCTCGGCGCTCTCTCCGGTCGTGACGCAGCCTAACGGTGCTCCGGCGGCTACGGTCACCTTCGGCACCACGGCGCCCGCTGTCGCCACGGTGTCGTCAGCGGGGCTCATCATTGCGGTGGGGCCGGGCACCGCCACCATCACGGTCACCGCGTCGTCCACAGGCAACACCGGTTTCTCCGCGGCGTCGCGAACCGCCACGGTGACGGTGAGTGTGACGGACGTGCCGGTCGCTACGGTGACCGTGGCGCCGGCGAACGCCAGCGTGCTCACGGGCTCCACGCAACAATTGACGGTTACCGTTCGCGACTCCGCGGGACAGGCGCTTACGGGCCGAACGGTGAGCTGGGCCACGCTCAACGCGAGCGTCGCGACGGTGAACTCGACTGGGGTCGTGACCGGCGTGTCGGCGGGAACGGTCACGATCACCGCAACAGTCGACGGCATCGTGGGCTCTGCCACGATGACGGTGCAGACGCCGCCGCCCGGCATCACGACGCTGAGTGTGTCGCCTACGTCCGCGACCGTCACCGTCGGGCAGACGCGGACGCTCACCTCGACGGTCACGCAGCCAACCGGAGCGCCATCGGCCACCGTCAGCTACAGCTCGTCGAATCCGGCGATTGCGACGGTCTCGCCAACCGGCGTGGTCAGCGCCGTGGCCGCCGGATCGGTGACGATCACCGTGACCGCGACCTCCGCCGGCTCGGCAAGCTTCTCGAGCACGACGTCGACGTCGAACGTCACCATCACCGTGGTGCCCTAGACGGGCGCTCCCCGCGGTAAGTTGTTCGCCATGTGCGGCCGCTACGGTTTTGGTAATCCTGCCCGTCTGGGCACCCTCCCGCTGGGCGTCGACTTTCCGGGGCTCCCCCCCCGGTTCAACGTCGCCCCGTCCCAGGCGGTCCCCCTGGTGCTCCAGGACGCCGCCGGCCGCCACGGGCTCATGGCCAAGTGGGGGCTCGTCCCGTTTTGGGCCGACGACCCCGCCATTGGCAACCGGCTCGCCAATGCCCGCGGCGATACGGTGGCCAGCAAGCCCAGCTTTCGCGCCGCCTTCAAGGCCCGCCGCGGCATCATGCCGGCCGACCTGGTCTATGAATGGCAGGTGCTGGCCGGTCAGAAGGTCAAGCAACCGTGGTGCATTCGGTTGGCCGACGATCGCCCCTTCGGCATGGCGGCACTCTGGGAGCGATGGGTCCCCAAGGGCACCCCCGACGCCGAGCCGCTGCTCAGTTGCTGCATCATTACCACCGAGCCCAACGACACCATGGGCCCCATTCATGACCGCATGCCGGTCATTCTGCACGAATACGACTTCGACCGCTGGCTCAACCCGTCGACGCCGGTCGCCCAGGCTCAAGCGCTGGTGCGCCCCTTCGACGGGGCCATGCGCGCCTATCGGGTGAGCACCGTGGTCAACGCGCCGCGCAATGACCGCCCGGAGTGCGCCGACGAACTGTCCGCCGGCTGACCGGCCTACTTGGTGCCGGTGGCGCTCCGCATATACAAATTGAGCGACCCGAAACTCAGCTTCGACTTCATCTGCACCATCATGCGGCGCTCATCGTCCGTGATCCACACTTCGGCCTTGCCGTTCTGGCTGAAGATCCCCTTCGTCTGAAACGTGGGCTGGAGGACGACGGCCTTGAACGTCCCGGCCGGCACCGTCACCGTTTCGCGACGCAACACGCGAATGCGCACCGGGTTGCCCTGCGCCTTGAAGTAGCGCGAGAACTCGTACGTCTTGCCCACTTCGAGGGGCAGCGTGCGCACGAAGTACAGGAACGACCCTTCGTCCAGCGGGTTGGCCGCCGTCGGCTCTTCCTCCTGGTCGCCTTCGCGCAGCATGCCGCGTTCGGGGAAAATCTCGTAGCGCCGCTTCCGCTCGTAGTTCCCCTCGTCGACATCCTGATGGTAGCGTAGCGAGTTGAGCGTGGTGACATCGAACCACGACTCGTATACATCGTTCACGCGATACAGCGGGATGCCGCCCTTGATCGTGAACACCGTGTGCCACACCGGTCGGCCGCGCACTTCGGTGATGTCTTTCACCTCCATGCTGCCCGCGCCCACCTTGAGCGACCCAAAGCGCACTTCGTAGACGAGGCGCTCACCGGCGGTAAAGGGGACCGCCGCCGCATCGGCCGGCAGGGGACGGACTGCGGAATCCTGGTGTGATGCCTGCACCGACTGCCCCCGAAGGTCCCGCGAAGCGAAGGGGGCAAGCGCAAGGCAGAAGGCCGCAAGAAGAGGAGCGGAGCGCGTCATGGGCCGCTGGTACCCGAAACCGGACAAAAAGATGCGCTGCGCTTAGACGTTGAACCGGAACAGCAGCACGTCTCCGTCCTGCACCACGTATTCCTTGCCTTCCGAGCGCACCGCCCCCTTTTCCTTGGCGCCCTTCCACCCGCCCATCGACACGAAGTCGTTGAACGCCGCCGTTTCGGCCCGAATAAAGCCCTTCTCGAAGTCGGTGTGGATGACCGCAGCCGCCTTGGGGGCGGTGTCACCCTTGTGGATGGTCCAGGCGCGTACTTCCTGCTCGCCGGCGGTGAAATACGTGTCGAGCCCCAGCAGGGCATAGCCGGCGCGAATAAGACGGTCGAGCCCGGCCGACTCGATGCCGAGCGACGACAGGAACTCCGCCCGCTCGTCGGCAGGGAGCTCGGCCAGCTCCGACTCGATCTTGGCCGAGAAGGGGACCACTTCGGCGTGCTCACCGGCCACCGCTTCACGCAGCGCCCGGAGATACTTGCCCTCGGCGCCCGACAGCTCGTCGTCAGTCACGTTGGCCGCGTACAGCACCGGCTTGGCGGTGAGCAGCTGCAGGCCGCTCAGCTTCTCGAGCAGGTCCGCGCCGAGTCCGGCGCGCCAGAGCGGCTTGCCGTCGGAGAGCGCCGTATTGGCCGCCTCGAGTGCCGGCAATTCGGCGAGCGCTTCCTTGTCGGCGGCCTTGGCGGCGCGCTTCACCTTGTCGAGCCGCTTCTCGACCGTCGCGAGGTCGGAGAGCGCGAGCTCGAGCTCGATGATCTCCTTGTCGCGCGCCGGGTCGGGCTGCCCCATGACATGCGTGACGTCATCGTCGGCAAAGCACCGGATGACATGCACGATGGCGTCGGTCTCGCGGATGTTCTGGAGAAACTTGTTTCCCAGCCCTTCACCCTGCGACGCCCCCTTCACCAGTCCGGCGATATCCACGAACTGGACCACCGCCGGGACCGTGCGCTTGGGCTGCACGATGTCCGCCAGCGTGTCGAGCCGGGGGTCGGGCACTTCGACCATGCCGACGTTGGGCTCGACGGTGCAGAAGGGATAATTGGCAGCTTCCGCCTTCGCGGCCGTGAGGGCGTTGAAGAGGGTGGATTTGCCGACGTTGGGAAGACCGACGATACCGAGGCGGAGCATGAGGCTGGGTTTGGGTTTGGATAGCTGGGAAAGATAACAGGGGAGGGGAGGGGAGCGTTGGTTGGGTCCGACTGGCGGGGACATGGTGCGAGGGTTGGGGCGAGTCGCCGCTATCGTGGGGGATGCAGGATTTTCAGAAACTCAGGGTGTGGTTGCAGGCGCAGGAGTTTGCCGCACGTGTCCACGGCGTGACCCGCAATCTCACCGGTACCGATGCGGTAAGTCTGCGCAGTCAGATGGGCCGCTCGTCGATGTCGGTCGCTGCGAACATTGCCGAGGGAGCTACTGCCGGGGGCGCTCGGCAGTTCGCGCGAGACCTACAGATGGCGGCCGCTTCGGCGGCGGAAACAGAAAGTCACCTGGACGTTGCTGTTCGCGTCGAGCTGCTCCCAAATACTGTGGTGCGCGAGCTGATGAACGAGGTCGTACTGGTTCGACGACAGATCATCGCGTTGCGCAAACGGGTGCGTGAAGGTGCAACGGGAAACCGATAACTCGTCACCTAAACACAGAACCCGAAACTGATCAGTTCCGGGTTCAGCGTTCAGGTCATGAGTGGTTGGTTCGAACAGTTACTGCTTGCACATCCCCCGCGGATCCAGCTTCGGCTGATTCACCAGCGGGCGCGCCGCGCGATTGCCGAGCTCCGTCGCGATATCCGCTACGAGTCGCGTCACGCGCTGCATGTGCGGATAATCGATATACTGCGGCTCGTCGGTGAGCTGATGATACGCCGAGTGGCCGCCGGTGGTGAAGAACGTGACCGGCACGCCCCACTTGGCGTATTCGTAGTGGTCGCTGCGGCAGTAGATGTTCATGGGGTGGCCGTTCGCGTCCATTGCGTAATCGAACGTGAAGTTGTGCTTCTTGGTCGTGTTCACCTGTTCGACCACGTCGCCCAATTCCGTCGACAGACGGCGCGAGCCCACGAGCTGCAGATAATCGGGGCCGCCGCGCAGTTCCTTGCCGTCGGCGCTCATGCCGGTCTGGTCGGTCGCGCTGCCGCGGCCCACCATGTCCAGGTTGAGCTGCGCCACGATACTGTCGCGCGGCACGGTGGGATGCTCGGTGAAGTACGCCGAACCCCACAGCCCTTTCTCTTCACCGGCGTGCCACACGAACAGCGTGCTGCGCTTGGGCTTCACCTTCTGCGTCGCGAGATACTCGGCGATCTCGAGCACCGACATGGAGCCGGAGCCATCGTCGTCGGCGCCGTTGAAGATGGAATCGCTGCGCGCCGGGCGCTGCTTGCGCAGTTCGGCGAGTTCGGCGTTGATCTGCACGAACTGTTCGTCGTTCCCCATCTTGTCGTCGTTCTCGGCGCCGGCGGGGCGCACGATCTTGTTGAACACGTAGACGGAATCGTGATCGATGGCGCGCCGTGCGGTACCAACGTGATCACTGTGCGCGCCAATGGCGACGTACTGCGCGGCGAACTTGGGATCACTGCCCGGGATCATCGCGATCACGTTGCGCGCGGGGAACGGCGGCGACTGCATATCCACGACCGCCTTCACGTTCACCTTGGCGCCGACGGCGCCGGGCGTGAGCATGGCCAAGCCCACGTTGAAGATCTTCATGGTCGCCGAGTCGGTGATGAAGAGGCGCGAATCTGTCGGCGTGCTCGGATCTACAACCGAGACACCACCGCGCAGCACATGATTGAACACGAGGCGAGCCTGCTCGGGGAGCAAAAAAAGCACCGCGGCTGAACCCGCTGGTACATCGATGCGCCCTTCAACTGCTCGCTGGAGTGCGGGATTGTTCGTAATGCCATAGGCAATGACCCGCCCATTGGCCTGTTCGGGAGTGACCGGCGGCATGCCTTCAGCCGGCAGCAGCCCTGCGTAGAAGACTTCGGCATCGTTTGTCGTGATATTCTGCGTGCCGCTGAATCCCCAATTGCCGCCTAGCGTCAGGTTCGTTCCCCCCGCCACAAACGACGACATCCGGTCCACCTTGCGCGTCTTGAGCGGCAACGTCTGGAAGTACGTGCCGCTGTCGCCCATGGGCTTGAGGCCCAGGCGCTTGAGTTCACCGGCCAGGTACGTGGTGGCCTTGTAGTGCCCCTCGGTGCCCACATCGCGGCCGGCGAGCGAATCGTCGGCAAAAATATAGAGCCGCGTCATCAGGTCCTGCGACGTGATCGCGGCCGTGGTGGGGCGCGGCGTGTGCTTGAGCGGCAGCGGGGTGCTGTTCACGCCGGCGTCGACGGGGGTCTGCTTGGTAGCGTCGTTCGTTTGCGCGTGCACCGTGCCCGGCATCGTCGCCGTCGCGACGGCGGCTGCAAGCAGCCACCGCGTGGAAATGTTGGTCATCGGGTCGAATTCTGAGAAAGAGAAAACCGTGCGAGATGGACCTGCAGCGGGTTGACGCTCGTCCAGGCGGCCACGACATCGTTGCCGTGACGGACGAGACGCGGGAAGCCGCTCTGCCGTGCTCCTGACGTACGGGATAGGACACGGGTTTCACCGAGGGCGTTGCCCACGATCCGGCGGGCGAGCACCTCGGCCTCCGTAGGGGTGCGCTGTTCGAGCCACACCACCACCGGGTTGGCGTCGTCGTCGAGGATCACATCGACACGACCAATGGGATCGCCGTCGTCGACACGCAGCGGCGGGCCAAATGTGGCGCCGCCGTCTACCGACCGCGCGATGTTCACCTTTGCGGTATCACGCGCGCCCGTGAACCACGCCACCACCACCGTGTCGCCCACCGCGGCCGCTTGCGGCCCGTTCACGGGGCAGCCGGGATAATGCCACTCGTCGGCGTGCACCTTCTGCGGCGGTGTCCAGCCGTTGGCCGTCTGCCGCACGATCGCGATATCGCGGATCTCCTCGGCGGAACGATCTCGATACACGAGAATGCGACCGCTGCGCGTGGCGGTGGTCCCGGTCTGACAGCAATCGCAGGTGCGCGCGTCGAGCAGCGCTTCACGCGACAGCGCACCCGTGCGCGACACACTCGCGGCGCGAATGGTCATTTCGCGCGCGCTGTCGGACATGGCGCTCTTGCGACCATCCAGCCACACGAGGCCGATATCGCTTTCGCCCTCGGGCCACAACGACACGAAGCCGTGCTCCGCGAGCAGGCCGTCGGTGTGCGGCGTCATGGGCGCGCCCCACGTGCGGCCGCCGTCGGTCGAGCGCACCACACGGACCCCGTACGCGTACTTCTTGTCGCCCTCGCGCTCGAGCCAATGTGCGGCGAGGTCCCCGTTGGCGAGCGCCGTGATGGCGGGAAAGTCCGCCCAATTCACGAAGAATCGCCGGTTATCGGCAATGGTGCGCACGCTGTCCCACGCGGTGCCGTCCCACGTGCTCATCTGAATGGCCACCGTGGAATCGGGGCGCCGCTGCGTCCACGACAGCAGCACCTGGCCGTTGGCGTCGAGCGCCAGATGCGGCGTGTTGCTCCCAGACGGAGCGGGCGACGTGAGTTCCGTCACCGCGCCAAGCGATGAACTCGACGCCGCAGGCACGGCGTCCTTCGTGGCGCAGGCGGCAAGAGCCACACCCACCGCACTGCAGCCGACGAGCGCGTGCTGGCGAACGGACAGGTTCCGCATGGAGCGTCGGGGCAGGGCGGGGGGCAACCGGGGGAGGCGCAATCGCGCGCCACTCTCCTATCATTCTATCATGCGTTCCCACCTCCCAGCTACACCCCTCCCAAGCGCCATGACCAACCATTCCCGCCATATGACACCGCGTCGCTCCCGGGCGCTCCTGCGCGGGCTCGTGGCCGCTTCATCTCTGCTCCTGCCGGCAGGCGTCACCGCGCAAACCCCGGCCTCATTCCCGGCCTCCGAACCCGTGCTCGAGCGCATCTGGCGCGTGGGCATGGACAGCTCCCAGGTGCAACGGCTGGGGCAGGTGCTGCTCGACTCGCTCGGACCCCGCCTGACCGGGACGGCGCGGCAGAAGGCGGCCAATGACTGGCTCGTGTCGCTCTACAAGCAGTGGGGCGTGGACGGGCGCAACGAGCAGATCGGCACGTGGCGTGGCTGGCGCCGCGGGCATTCGCACATCGATCTCGTGTCGCCGCGGGTGCGCACGCTCGAAGGCACCATGCTGGCGTGGAGCCCGGGGACGAAAAAGAAAGACCTGACGGCGCCCACCATCATTCTGCCTCGCTTTGCCGACAGCACGGAGTTCGTGCGGTGGCTGCCGCAGGCCAAGGGCAAACTCGTGCTCGTGTCGGCGCCGCAGCCCACCTGCCGCCCCACCGACAGCTGGGCCGCCAACGCCACCCCCGCCAGCAAGGCGCGCATGGACAGCCTGCGGGCCGACGTGCAGCGCGAATGGGGCGGCGCCAACGTGCGCGGCACGGGCTATAGCAATGCGCTTGGCACCGGCAGTCTTGGCCTGCGCCTCGAGCAGGGCGGGGTCGCGGGGGTGATCACCTCGCGCCCCAAGAATGCGTGGGGCACCATTGATGTGTTCGAGAGCTACAACACCGTCGCACCGGCGGTGGCGTTGTCCTGCGAAGACTATGGGTTGGTGTTCCGCCTCACGGAAAATCAGCAGTCACCGACGCTGCGGCTCAACCTCGACGCCGACCTCCTTGGCGAGCAGCCCATCTTCAATACCCTGGGCATCATCAAGGGCAGCGAGAAGCCCGACGAGTACGTGCTGCTCTCGGCGCACTTCGATTCGTTCGACGGCGGCAGCGGCGCCACCGACAACGGCACCGGTTCGCTCACGATGCTCGAAGCATTCCGTATTCTCACGCAGGTCTATCCCAAGCCTAGGCGCACGATCATCGTGGGCCATTGGACGGCGGAAGAGCACGGGCTGGTGGGGTCGCGCGCGTACACGGAAGATCATCCGGAAGTGGTGCAGGGACTGCAAGCGCTCTTCAATCAGGACGGCGGTACGGGGCGCATTCTGGGCGTGGGCGCCGGCGGCCTGCCCAATGGCGGTGAGCACCTGACGCAGTGGATGTCGCGTTTGCCCAAGGAGTTCACCAGCGTCGTGAGCGCGCGCATCCCCGGCTCGCCTTCGGGTGGTGGCAGCGACGACGCGAGTTTTGCCTGCTACGGCGCGCCCGCATTCGGCATGGGGGGCACGAGCTGGGAGTACTTCAGCTACACGTGGCACACCAACCGCGACACCTTCGACAAGGTCGTGTGGGACGATGTCAAGCACAACGCGACGCTCACGGCGATGCTGGCCTATCTCGCGAGCGAGGATCCCACGAAGATCACGCGGGAGCGCGCGACGGCGGAGCAGATTGCACCGGGCCGTGGAAATACCGGAGCCTTCGCGTGGCCCACCTGTCAGACGGCGCCGCGCAAGACGGCGCCGAGGCTTCGCTGATGAAGACACCCTCGCGTGCCAAACACGCCGCAGTACTGGGAACGGTCGCGCTCCTCGCGGCGTGTGGCTCCAGCGACAGCACGGCGCCGGCGGAGCTTGGGCAGGTGGGTGGACGCACCATCGTGTACGGTCGTGTGACCGGCACCGATGGGGCGGGGCTCGGCAATATCCGCGTCCTCGTGCGGCATCACACGGCGGTGTGTACCGCGCGGCCGAACGAAAGCGAAAGTGTGCTGACCGGCATCGACGGGCGATATCGGGCCGTGTTGACGGCGCTCACCCAGATCGGCTGCGTGTCGGTCAAGGCCCAACCCATATCGGCCGGCGGATTGCTGGCCGACAGCAGCAGTGCCGTCCGCACTTCGTTCAAACAGAACGACCCGTTGGACAGTCTCGCCGTCAATTTCACATTGCGCGGCGGTATTCAGTAACGCTCGAGCGGTCAGCGCCCCATGGTGCTGACCGCTTTTTCCGTCCCCTCGGCAATCCACAGCTCGACAGCGGTGGTCATGCGGTCGTACAGCCCCTCCACGAGTTCGCGTTCGTCGCGCGGCATCGTGTGCAACACGAAGTCGGCGAGGTCACCGATCTGGCGGCGTTCGTCGATCGGCTTGATGCCAATGCGCAGACGGGGGTACGTGGGCGACTTGAGGTGCGCTTCCACGCTCTTGAGGCCATTGTGTCCACCGGGGCTTCCCGCCGCACGCAGGCGATACTCGCCCACGGGAACCGCGACTTCGTCCACGAGCACCAGCAGGTCCTGCGCGGCGCTCCATCCGTCGCGCTTGAGATAGCGGCGCAGCACTTCGCCGCTTTTGTTCATGTACGTCTGCGGCTTGACGAGCTTCACTGTTTTGCCGCCTACCAGACCCGTGGTGCTCACGGCGTCGCCGTCCTTGCGGAACGGTTCGCAATGCCAGCGCTGCGCGAGATGATCGAGCAGCCACCACCCCACATTGTGGCGCGTGGCGTCGTATTCGCGACCGGGGTTGCCGAGTCCGACAATGACTTTCATACGGAGTGGCACACGAGCAGGGCGCGGAATGCGCCAGCGTGGAGTGACCATGCTGAGCGAATGCCGCGCCCCGCGTGCTGTACCCGGACGACCTTACTTGTCGTCGGGCTTGGCCTTGCGGATGAGCTCCGGTTCGGCGGCGCCATCGGCCGGCGCGTCGGCGGCCTGCTTGGACTGCTGCACGATGCACACCGTCGTCGTCGGGTCGTCGACGATCTTGATGCCCGCGGGCACGGTGAGATCGGAGACGTGCAGCGACTTGCCTACCTTGAGCGACGTGATGTCGACGTCGATGTGGTTCGGGATGTTGCTCGGGTCGACCTGGATCTGCAGTTCGTGCATGATCTGGTCGAGGATGCCGCCGTCGAGACGGACGCCCTCCGGCGTGCCGAGGTAGACGATGGGGCACCTCACGACGACGGTTTCACCGGCGACGAGTTCCTGGAAGTCGATATGCAGGATCGTGCGCTTGAACGGATGGCGCTGGATTTCGCGGATGAGCGTGCGCACCGTCGTGCCGTCGACCGTCAATTCAATGGCCGTGCTGCTGACGGGGATGCTGCGTACCAGCTTTTCCGTGTCGCGCGCGTTGAGCACGAGCGACTGCGGCTCACGATTGTGGCCATAGATGACGGCGGGGATGTCGCCGGCCTGACGGATCTTGCGTGCGGCGCCCTTGCCGGTCTCGGCGCGGACATTTGCAGTAAGCGTGGTGGTAGCCATGGAAAGCCTCAGAGAAAAAGTGGTTCGGGAGTAACCGGACGTGGTCGTCCCGGCCGGTCGAGCGGTACTGCGTCCTGCTTATTCGAACAGCACGCTCACCGACTGATCGGCGTGCGTGAAGCGAATGGCCTTGGCGAGCAGGTCGCCGACGGAAAGCGTGCGCAACGACGCGAAGCGACGCTCAGGCGAGAGATTGATGGAATCGGTGACGACGACTTCCTTGATCGGCGCGTTCGAGAGCCGTTCGACGGCGGGGCCGCTGAAGAGGGCGTGCGTGGCGCACACATAAATGTCGTTGGCGCCAAGGTTCTTGAGCGCGCGGGCCGCCTCGGTCACGGTGCCTGCGGTATCGATCATGTCGTCGGGAATGAGACAGTCGCGTCCTTCGACTTCACCGACGACGTTCATCACCTCGGCCACGTTGGCCTTGGGACGCCGCTTGTCGATGATGGCGAAGGTGGCATCGAGGCGCTTGGCAAAGCCGCGCGCCATCTTGGCCGACCCGACGTCGGGAGCCACGACCACGAGGTCCTTGAGCTCCTTTTTGCGGAAGTAGTTCGTGAACACCGGCGCCGCATACAGGTGGTCGACGGGCACGTCGAAAAACCCCTGCAACTGATGCGCGTGGAAATCGAGACCCAGTACGCGGTCGGCGCCGGCGGTTTCGATGAGGTTGGCCATGAGCTTCGCACCGATCGCCACCCGCGGCTGATCCTTGCGGTCCTGGCGGGCGTAGCCGGTGTAGGGGAGCACGCAGGTCACGCGGGCCGCACTCGCGCGGCGGGCGGCGTCGATGAGGAGCAGCAGCTCCAGCATGTTCTCGCCCGGCGGATTCGTGGGCTGCACGACGAACACGTCGGCGCCGCGGATGTTTTCGTCGATGCGCACGAACACTTCGCCGTCGGCGAAACGGGTGCAGGTCACCTTGCACAGTTCCGCGCCCAACGAGCGGGCGACCTCCTCGGCCAACGGCCGATTGGCCGTGCCGGCAAGGATCTTGAACCCGCGAGTCGAGGACGTGAGGGGGACGTCCGTGGCGGCGGTCATGGGCATCTGGAGCGAGTTGATAGTCAGCGAAACACGGCCAGCCCCAAAAGATAGGCGGAACGGACAGGGTTTGGAACCCAACTGGCCGGGTCGGTGTCCACATTCCGAAAGAGGGAATCATGCAAATGTGACCGGGTCGTCGCCGTATTGCTGCGGGACCGCGCGCTGACGGTGACACGGGGCGCCGATCCTCCCCGCTCCCCTCGTGGATGTCCCCACCGGGGAGTCACCCTGTCCCTCCACTCTCCCAATGTTCTCCGAACGCATTCGGCGCATTGCCGTAGCCACCCTGTTGGCGGCGGCCCCCCTCCCGCTGGCCTGCTTCCCCGTGAATTTGCCGGCCCAAGCGACCGAAGGGTTTGTCGCCGGGACGGTCAAGACCCCCGCTGGGGCCCCGGTGGTCGGGGCAACGGTCATTGCCCGCAATGAGGCGACCGGTACCCAGCAGGCTCGCACGACCGATGGTCGCGGGCGTTATGTCTTTGCCCAGCTGCCCATTGGCGGTCCTTATTCAGTGTCTGTTCGCCTGCTGGGCTACCGGCCCGCGCGCCGTACCGGCCTGATGCTCAACCTTGGCGACCGTGTGCCCCTCGACATCGTCCTCGAGCAGGCAACGCAGGAACTCACGGTGGTCGACGTCCGCGCCGATCGGGAGAACAAGCGCGTGGAGCGCGTGGGCGGGAGTGTCGTCGTCACCGAAAAGGAAATCCGTCAGCTCCCCATTCAAGACCGTTCGTTCGCCGATCTCGCGATCATCGCGCCGACGACGAGCCGCGCGGGAACCGGCGGCATCATCACGTCGAGCTCCTCGATTGCCGGCGGACGCGTGACCAGCACGGACATTCGCGTGGACGGCGTGCAAGCGAAGAACACGCTCTGGGGCGCCGGTTTCGGTCGCGGCCCCTACTCGCTCTCGGTCGAAGCCGTTCGCGAGTTCGAAGTCGTGACGAACGTGTACGACGTGACGCAGGGGCGGCAGGGGGCCGGCGCCGTCAATGTCGCGACCCGTTCCGGCACGAATGCCACGGCAGGTTCGCTTTTCTTGTACAACCGCAATCAGGCGCTGACCACCAATACCAATTTCCTCGGTCAGCCCATCACCACGTTCGAGAATTGGCAGTTCGGTGGGGCCGTCGGCGGCGCCATCAAGCAAGACAAGCTCCACTACTTTCTCGCGTACGATCGCCAGCAGGTGGCCGAGCCGTTCAGCACCTTGCAAGTGGATAACGCCGCCGACTGGTCACGATTGCAGGTGGCGCCGGACTCGGTCACGCGCTTCCTGAGCATCCTGACCAGTCAGTATGGCTTGCCCAGCGGCCGCCAGGTGGGGACGTTCGATCGCAGCAACGCGCTCAACACGGTGTTCGCGCGCCTCGATTGGCAGATCAACGACGCGCACCGCGCGACGCTGCGCACGACGTATTCCAATTGGTTCTACAGCAACTCGATCCCTGATCGCGAACTGTCGGTGCTCGAGAGCCGCGGCAATCAGCGGTCGAATGAGTTGCAGGTCATGGGATCGGTCAAGTCATCGCTCGCCTCGGCGTGGACCAACGACTTCCGCTTGGCGTATACCAACCGCAATCTCCAGAACGAACCCAACACGCGACTCCCGCGGGCGTGGGTCAATGTGTCGTCGGCACTCCCCAGCGGCGGCACGGGGACCAACCAGATTCTGCAGTTCGGTGGACAGCGCACGAGCCCGGAACTGCAAACGGAAGAATCGTACCAGCTCGTGAACGTACTGCGCTGGGACGGGGATCGCGCCGCCTTTACCGCCGGTACCGACCACTCGCTCAACAATCTGTCGATGTTCGTCTCCATCGAGACCGACGGGTTGTTCCAGTTCCCCAATCTGGCCGCGCTCGAAGCCCGACGTCCGTCGAGCTATGCGCGCCTGGTGCCGTTGCAGACGCTCGAGCCGCGCATGCGGCAGTGGGTGTACGACGGGGGCGCGTATGTGCAGGGAGAGTTTCGCGCGACACCCACGCTCAATTTCACCGCCGGCCTTCGTGCCGACATGTCGGCGTTCCTGACGGCGGCGAATCGCAATGAGCTCGTGGAACAGGCGTTCGGTCGTCGTACCGATGTGAGTCCAAGTGATCTGGCCATCCAGCCGAGGGCGCAGCTCACGTGGACGCCCGGGAAGGCCGGCGCCAATCTGGTGCGCATGGGTAGCGGCATGTTCACGGCGCAGCCGCATTACATGGTGCAGATCAACCACCTGCTCAACGACGGCTCGCAGCTGGCCGACGTGTTGCTCACCGGTGCCGCGGTTCCGACGCCCGACTTCGCGTCGTATCGCCAGTCGTTCGCGAACGTCCCCGGTATTCCGGCGGGCAGCCTCCAGCGTCCGGCGTACATCAACATGTTCGACGACAACTTCCGTGTGCCGCGCACCTGGAAGTCCGACGTGGCCTACCAGCGTCGGCTGTTCGACGGCAATCTGACGCTTGGCGCCGCCGCGCAGTATGCGCACACGAGCGATCTGTATCGCTACTTCGATCTCAACCTGCGCAGCGCGCCCGATTTCACGCTCGCGAACGAAGCCAATCGCGGCGTGTTCGTTCCGGCGTCGGCCATTACCGCTACGGGCGGCCGGAGTCCGGTACAAGCGCGGCCGTTCACGCAGTTCCAGCGCGTGCTCGAGCTGCGCAGCGATGCGGCACAGCATCAGAAGGCGTTCGTGATTGATGGTGCGGTGCGCTTGCCGCGCGGCGGCTCGCTCAACGGCTCGTTCACGTGGAACGAAACGCGCGACAACAGCTCGTTCAACTGCTGCATTGCCATCACGTCGGTGTTCACGCCGGTGCCGAGCGATCCGCGTGTGCCCAGCTGGGGCGCCAGTGCGAACGATTTCCGGCACAAGGTGGTGCTGTACGGGGCGACCCCCGAAGTGTGGGGCTTCCAGTTCAGTGCGCGCGTCATCGGACAGTCGGGCGCACCATGGTCGCCCACGGTGGCGCAGGACATCAACGGCGACGACGTGGGCGCCGGCAGCTCGTTCGGCAACCAGAACGACCTCGCGTTCATCTTCAATCCCACCACGCCGGGGTTGCGTCCGGGCTTCGCCGACTCGCTGCGTCTGGTGATGGATAACCCGGCCAACATCGGCGGCGCCTATCTGCGCGAGAACGTGGGGCGCATTGCCGATCGCAACAGCATTCGCAATCCGTTCGTGACCCAGGTGGATGTGCGGATCACGCAGAAGCTGCCGCCGGTGCGTGGTCAGCGCGCCACGCTCACGCTGGACGTCTTCAATGCGGCGTCGCTCATCAATCACAACTGGGGCGGCATTCGGGCGGTCCCGGGTGCCAATCAGACGCTGCTCAACGTGATCAGCTTCGATCAGGCGGCGCGGGAATATCGCTACCGCGTGAATCCGAACTTCGGACGCACCGTCACGCAAGGGAACCGCTACCAGATGCAGCTCGGGGTCCGTTACGAGTTCTGACAACGAGCCGGCCGCGAGGGGCGTACCCCTCGCGGCCGAGCCGCTACGAGACGGAGCGGGCCCGCCCGGTCACATCTGTCGGGGCCGCCCCCTCCCACCGGCCAGCGGTGTTTTATAGCTTGCACACAGCGCGAGCTGCTGGCCTATCGTATAACGGCTATTACCCCGGCCTTTGGAGCCGGAGATCTTGGTTCGATTCCAAGTGGGCCTATCAGCCCGCCGGCCCCGCCGGCGGGCTGTGTGCTAGCGGGTGGGCTACCGGTAGGCCCTTCGTGTGGTCAGCGCGGGCCCTGCGCCTGCTGCAGCGCGTTCAAAACGGCCATCTGCTGCCGCTGCAGCTCCAGCAACTCCGCCACCTGTGTCGCGCGCAGTTCGTCGAGTTTCTGGTGAATTTCCAGCACCTGCTCTTCGGCAATGATATTGATCTGGTAATCATGCTGCGCCTCGGCGCGGTCGCGCGCCGCCTGCCGGTTCTGGCTCATCATGATGATGGGCGCCTGTAACGCCGCCAGACACGACAGGACCAGATTGAGCAGGATGAACGGATACGGGTCGTACGGATGCTTGCTGCGTGCGTTGAAGAACATCCATACGGCCATGAGCAGCAGAAAGAGGCCGATGAATGGCCAGCTGCCACCGAATGCGGCGACCCGATCGGCCAGTCGCTGACCGAGTGTGCTGATCTCGTTGAGGACCGGCGGGACGATCTGATGGCGCGTCGTGGTCACAGGCTTCTGCATCATGCGCCTCCTGTTCGTTGCAAGGGTGTGTCGAAGGGCGAAGTGCCCGCGGGGAATTTGGGTGCGTTCCTGTCGAGCGTCATGGCTTGGCAGGCAACGGCCAGAGCCACGCCGCGCCGCGCACGCCGCTCGAGTCACCGTGCAGGTTGACCACGACCCGTGTGCTTACGCTCTCGGAGAACACCCACGGCGCCACGGCCTGTTCGAGCGCGACAGCCAGTCCGGGGGTGTTCGAGACGCCGCCGCCCAATACGATGACGTCGGGATCGAGCACGTTGATGATGGTGGCCAGGCTGCGCGCAGCCCGATGTACGAGCCGTTCCCGTGTGGACACCGCCGAGGCGTCGCCCTCGTTGGCGGCGGCCATGATCTGCGACGTGGTGCGGCGTTCGCCTGTGTGCCGCAGATGATCAGCCGCGACCCCCGGGCCGGAGATCCACGTCTCGATGCATCCGCGCTGTCCACAATAGCAGGACGGTCCGTCGCGTTCATCGGGTGTCGGCCACGGCAGCGGGTTATGCCCCCATTCGCCGCCAATGAGATTGCGCCCCTTGAGCACCTCGCCGTTGATCACGATCCCGCCGCCCACGCCCGTCCCCATGATCACGCCGAACACCACCGGCGCACCGGCCGCAGCGCCGTCGCTCGCCTCGGAGAGGGCAAAGCAGTTGGCATCGTTCTCGAGGCGAACGGGGCGCGCGAGGACGGCCTCGAGGTCGCGTCCGAGCGGTTGGCCAATCAGCCAAGTGGAATTGGCATTCTTCACCAATCCCGTCGCAGGCACCACGGCGCCGGGTATGCCAAGTCCCACCGTGCCGTTCTGTCCGAGTGCGGTCTCGATGGCTTGCACCAGCGACGCAATGGCCTGCACGGTCTTGGGGTAATCGCGCGGGGTATCGATGCGCTGCCGCGCGAGCACCCGACCATCGGCATGCAGCGCGATAGCTTCGAGCTTGGTGCCGCCCACGTCGATGCCGATACGCATGGTCACGGTCGGCGCCACACCGCCTCGGCACTCGCGTTCCCGACCTTGTCGAGCGCGTTCAGCACCACGCCATCCACGTTTGCCGCAGGAATCTCGGCCGCTCGTTGAATGGTGGGCAGCACGCGCTGCCGCCACTCGCCGTTCACGCGCCACCGCAGCAGGAAGGTGCGTGAATCGTTGTCGGTGGGGCTCATGGAAACGGAGAGCGTGCTCCCCGAGGTGGTCACGGCGAGCGTGGGGAGCGTGGGGGCGGTGGCGTCGAGCCATGGCGTCGCCGGCGGAATGGCGCCGGTGGCGAAGAGGCCGCCACCAAGTGTCGTGGCGAAGCCGCCGCGATTGGTGCGGACGCTGGTGCCGTTATAGAGAATGCTCCCCGAGGCGCGTCCCGCCGTGGTGGAGGCGTTGCGAATGAGCGAGATCTGCGCGGGGATCTCGCCCGGCGCGAACGGCCCTGGATCGGCGTTGATGCGATAGCTCGCCAGCCCCGGCCACAAATGGCGGCGCTGCGTGTTCTGCTGTCCCCACCAATCGAGCAGAGCGGGGAAGCTCTGGCCGCTGCTGGCAATGCTCCAGTAGAGTTGCGGCGCGAAGTAATCCACCCACCCACGCTGTAGCCAGAGGCGTGAGTCGGCGTAAATGGTCGAAAAGGCATCGAGCCCCACGATGCCCGCCGGGTTGCCTGGACGCCAAATCCCGAACGGACTCACCCCCACGCGCACCTGCGGCGCAACGGCGTGGACCTCGTTGTACATGCGCTCGACAAAGCGGTTGACGTTGTCGCGACGCCAATCGCCAAGCGACAGCGCCCCACCGCTACTGCGATAGCGCGCGTAGGTCGCGCTGTCGGGAAAACTCGTGCACGTGTCGGGATACGGATAAAAAAAGTCGTCGATGTGCACCGCGTCGATGTCGTAGCGTGACGCCACGTCCCGCATGACCGCGATGGCCTGGTCCTGCACCGCCGGTTCCCCCGGATCGAGCCACAGCTGCCCGCATTTGCGCACCAGATCGGGACGACGCACGGCGAAGTGCTGCGGCGAGAGCGTGAGCGTGTCGCGCAAGTTGCCGGCACGGAACGGGTTGAACCACGCGTGCAGTTCGAGTCCGCGCAGTCGCGTTTGCTGCACCGCAAAGGCCAACGGGTCGTACCCGGGGTTGCTCCCCTGCACGCCATCGAAAATGCGCGACCACGGTTCGAGCGACGACGGGTAAATGGCATCACCGGCGGCGCGCACTTGCAGCACGACCGCGTTGAGCCCCGTCTGCTGCGCGGCGTCGAGGAGCAGGCCAAGCTCGGCCTGCTGCTGTGCCGGCGTGAGCCCGGTGCGTGAGGGCCAATCGATGTTGGCGACGGTGGCGATCCACATGCCGCGGAACTCCCGCGTGATGGCGGGCACGGCAAATGCCACGGGCGGCGGCGGCGGCGGGGAAACCGGCCCCGCGCCGGGCGTCGTGGGGGACTCGCCGCCGCACGCCGCAACGAACAGCGTGAGTGACAGCAGCGCGCGCCGCGCCGCCACATTTGATGAGATGGTCATGTTTCGCTTAGTCCGCCATATGGCCAAGAGTCGAGCTTTCTTTCATGGTGACGTACACGAAGAGGCTGGCCACGATACACGCGGTGACATAGTAGTAGAACCACGACTCGTGTCCGATTTTCTTGAAGTAGAGCGCAATGTATTCGGCGGTGCCACCAAAGAGCGCCACCGTCACGGCATACGGAAACCCAACGCCGAGCGCACGAATGCTGGTGGGAAAGAGCTCCGCCTTCACCACCGCGTTGATGGCCGTATAGCCGCTCACCGCCGTGAGTGCCGCAAGCAGCAGCCAGATCGCCCCACTGACCGAGTGCGTCTGTTCGAGCGCCCGGAAGAGGGGAATGGTGCCCAGCGAGCCCAGCACGCCAAAGGCCGTCAGCACGGGACGGCGGCCAATGCGATCGGACAACGCGCCCACCAACGGCTGGAGACAGAGGTATACGAGCAGCGTGACCGCATTGATGAACGTGGCCTGCTGCGCGGTGAACCCCACGGTGTTCACGAGAAACTTCTGTGCGTAGGTCGTGAACGTGTAGAACGCGACCGTGCCACCCGCTGTCAAGCCAACCACTGTCAGCACGGCCCGCGGATGTTGCATGAGCCCGCGAATGGTGGCCGCAGCACTCTGCGCCGGACGGGCCGCGCGGTCCTTCTCGAACGCGGTCGTCTCTTCCATGCTGCGCCGCAACCAGATAGCCACCACCGCACACAACGCGCCAATCACGAAGGGAGTACGCCACCCCCACGCCTCCAGCTCGGCTTTGCTCAACTGCGACTGCAGGATGAGCAGCACCGCCAACGCGATGAGCTGCCCGCCAATGAGCGTGACATACTGGAAGCTCGACCAGAAGCCACGATGCTGTTGTCCTGCCATTTCACTCAAGTACGTGGCGCTGGCGCCGTACTCCCCGCCTACGCTCAATCCCTGCAGCAGGCGCGCCAGCAGCAGCAGCGTGGGCGCCGCCACGCCAATGGTGGCATAGCTGGGGGTGATGGCAATGAGCAACGAGCCGCCGCACATGAGCATGACGCTGAAGGTCAGCGCGGCGCGCCGCCCGTGCCGGTCGGCGTACCGCCCCATGACCCAGCCGCCAATGGGGCGCATAAAGAAGCCCACCGCGAACACCGCGGCGGTACTGAGCAGCTGCGCCGTCTGGTCGGCGGGGGGGAAGAAGCTCTTGGCGAAGTACAGCGAGAAGGCCGAATAGGCATACCAGTCGTACCACTCGACGAGGTTGCCAATGGAGCCGCCAATGATGGACCGGAGTCGCGAGGCCGACGAAGTCGCCATTTACCGCGATCCCCGCTGGCTGCCCGCCGACCGGTCGATCGTCCGGGCAAGCAAGGCCAGCAGGTCGTCTTCACTCTTCACGCCCGGCACGTCTTCCATGTCGATCACATAGCCGTACCGCTCGGCGATCGCTTCGTACAGCGGGATACGATGGGCGAGCAGTTGCTCGAAACCCCACACCGCAAAATCGTCGGGGTCGACCAGCGCGTCGCTGGCGATATCCATCTTCACCTTGTACTCACTCCACGTCTGCTCGAGAAAGGCCGGATTGTAGTACATCGGCTTGGGGTGCTTGCGGAACCGGTCCACGAGCATGCGGGTGTGCTGCGCGGTGCCGCGGATGTACACGAGCATCGTGTGCTGCGAGAGGCACTGCAGCACCGGGTCGTGCGGGTCGTCCACGTCGACCACCTCGCAGAGGCTGCCGCCGGAGTCGCAGACAAAGTGCGCGTACCCGTAAATGTCGGTCGCGCGGTCGATGAACTCCGGCACGTCGAGCAGCGCGCGCACTTCGGCCTGCCGGTGCTGCGCCTGGCGGCGACGGTATTCGTCGAACGGGATGCCCCCCTGGGCCTCGTTGCCGGGCTTGCCGAGGTAGGTGGAGAGCGGGCTCAGATTCTCGAAGGAGATGTTCGAGCGGATGTAGATGGAGTCGGAGCGCAGGAGCTGCCGGAGGAACGGCACCTTCATCGCTTCGCGCATGAAATTGTCGACGATATGCTCGCCCATATACCGCGTACCGATGCGGTAATCGACGGAGTACTGGAACCAGTCCTGCTTCTGGAGGAGGCCGGCCAAGGTGGTCTTGCCCACCCCCGACATTCCAAAGAAGGTGACGGCGTGAGACGGCTGTTCGCGGAGCGCGCGGCCCGAGGGGAATCGCATGTCGCTAAATTCCGCTCCGGTTCTCCGGTCCTCAACCCCCCGGGGCGGAGTTTTTCATCCCGTTTCCGCGATCCGCACGATGAGTTTTGCCAAGCATGGCCAGCAGGTGTTCGACATGCCGGTCACGATCGTCCAGGCCGATATCGACGACAACGACCATGTGAACAACGTGGTCTATCTCAAGTGGATCTTCGATATCGCGCTCGCGCACTGGAACGTGAGTGCGTCGCCGGAAATGAAGGCCACCTACGGCTGGGTGGCCACGCGGCACGAAATCGACTATCGGCGCGAAGCGGTCATGGGCGACGGAATCGTGGCGCGGACGTGGATTGGCGGGGTGGACTCACGCCGCTTCGAGCGGCTGACCGAGATCGTCCGCACCAACGACGATCATGTGCTCTGTCGGGGGCGTTCCATGTGGACACTGCTGGCACGTGACACCGGCAAGATCACGCGCATTCCGCCCGACATGGTGGAGCTGTTCGCGGCGTATATGCATCCGGGATAAGGCGGGCGCGGGCGCGAGTGCGAGTGCGGATCACGGCCCTCGCAGCAGCGCGTCGATGGCGTCGTAGCCGGTGGGCGTCGTGATCGCATCGCGCTGCGCCCCGGCGTTGATCAGGACAGAAACCGACGTCGGTCGCCGGGCGTCCTGCCAGTACGAACGCACGCATGCGTCAACCGCCCGTTGCAATGGGGTGCGTCCGTGGCCGTCACAGGCATTCACATCGGCGCCGGCCTCCACCAACTGCGTCACCACGCTGTGCTGCGCCCGCCACGCCGCGACATGCAGGGGCGTGCTGTTGGGCGCAATGTCCCAATAGCCATCTCCTGCGGGCCACCGCAGGTCGACGGTGGGGACGAGCTGCAGGAGCACACCCAGGGGAGCGAGTGAGCCATTGGCGGCGCAGCGCCCGATGAACTCCGGCAGTCGCGCGAAGAACTGCGCGCGTGCATTCGGGTTGGCAGCAAGTCGTGCCTGCACTCCGTGGAAGTCGCCCAGTGTGCTGTCGACGGCGATCGCGTCGAGCCCAGATTGCGGCAGCTCCACGCCACGTTCGGCGAAAAGCTGCAAGACATCGGTGCGTCCGTGCCATGCCGCTATGGAAACCGCACTGCGGCCATTGAACGACAGCACGGCATCGCCGCCCGCCTCGAAGAGTGCTTCGACAATGGCCAGCGCGTTGTCGCGCAACAGCGCCTGCACGAACGCCGAATGTGGCCAAGTGCCCGCCGCATTGGGGTGCGCCCCATGCCGCAGCAGCTGCACCACGCCATCGAGATCATGCCAGTCACACTTGCGCAGCAACAGGGTCGCGAGACTGTTCGACGTCAGCGCCACCGGGGCCTTCAAGAGCGCGCCCACCACGTCGTGCGCGTACTGCTCGGCGGCGTGATACGGCACTTCGTCGTCGTTGGGGTCGGCGCCGAACGCCAGCAGCAGCTCGGTCAACGGTGCGCAGAAGGCCACACCGGCCGCACCGTACAACACACTCTCATGTTGGGGCGATGGCGCGTGATCCGCGTCCACGAAGCCGGTGTTGGGCGATGCACCGGCCGCGAGCAGCAGGCGAGCGGTTTCGACGAACTGCGGCGCACGCGACCGTTCATCGCGCAGCCATCGCGAGAAACAGCACCAAGTGAGGGCGTCCCACCCGTGGGGGCCGCCCTTGACCGTCGCCAGAGACGGGTCCACGGTGAGCAACGCGCGCACGGTATCGACATCCCCGCTGACGGCCGCGGTGAAAATGTTCTGCTGCGGCAGCGACGGGAATTGGTCCAGCAGCGCACGCGCGTCCCCGAGCGAGTCGGAGCCGTGCGACGTGCGCACGGGAACCGCCGACGCGATGAGATACGCGTCAGCAAGACTGCCCGGGTCGGCTGCCGTGGTCACAAGCAGTTACGGCTGACGCGCCAAGGCGCGCGAACCCGTGTACACGTACATCACTTTGCCATCTTCGGTGCGCGTGAACATGCGCTGCGTACCAACGAAGATTTCACCCGGCGCGCCGCCGCGCACGGGCGCCGTCACGGCGCCCTGCTTGAACATCAGCACCCCGTTGGTCTGCGTAAACTCCATCGTCACGCGGCCCATCGCGAACTTGCCCGTAAGCGCCGACTGTTCGGCGGCAGTAAGGTCGCGCGCCTCGGCACGCGGCATATAGGCGAGCGGTGTTCCGAGCACCAGTCGCAGTGCGCCATCGCGAATTGCGGCGTTCCCACTGCCCGGACCATTCGCCAGCACGATGACGGCAACGTTGCGTTCGGGAAGCATGATGACGTCGGCGTTGTAGCCAGTGATGGCGCCACCGTGCGTCCATACCCGTTCCGGTTTTCCGTTCACGCGCGCGCTGCCCACGACAAGGCCGTAGCCGTACATCGCGGAGTCAAGCCCGCTCCCGCCGGCGTGCGGTACATACCCCGTCGTGATGCGACGAACAACGCCGCGCGGCAAGGCTTCCTTGCCGTCAATGACGCCGCCGTTCATGAGCGCGATGGTGAAGCGCGCCAGCTCTGGCGCGTTCGAGAAGAGAAAGCCCGCCGCCCACTGCGCCGTGTTCTCGGTCATGGGACGCACGACCGCCATCGCGCCATTCGCGCCGGTCGCCGTGTGACCCATGGCGGTGGGATACGTCAGCGCTTCGAGCGGCTTGAAGGTGCTGAGCGTCATTCCTATGGGACGCAACACCCGCGATTCCACGAGCGACGCAAAGCGCTGCGTGCCGGCGACTTCACCCACATAGCCGGCCATGCTGATGCTCGGGTTCGAATACGAGAAGGTCCGACCGGCGCCGGTGAAGAAGAGCGTGTCGTTCACCTCACGCATCACTTCGCCCAAGGCGCCTTCACCCATGCGCCCGTATGCCACGGCGTTGTCGATAAAGCCGGCGCTGTGCGTCATCAGCTGCTGCGTCGTCACGCCGCCTACCCGCTTGCCCGCGAGCGTGGGGACATACGCACTGATCGGTCGTTCCACGTCGAGCTCACGACTTTCGGCGAGCGAGGCGAGCATGGTGCCGGTGAACATCTTGGTCACCGATCCGACCCGCAGCAGCATGTCGGCCGTCATGGGCTGCTGCGTCTCGATGTTGGCGAGGCCGTACCCCTTGGCGTATGCCAGCTGTCCATTCACGACCACCGCCACCGTGGCGCCGGGTGATCGCGACGTGGCCAGCGCGCTACGCGCAATGGAGTCGAGCGTGGGCGCCCAGCTCGGCGCTGTCTGAGCGGGCAACTCGGACGTGAGGTGGAGCGCCACCACTGTAGCGACAGAGGCAAAGCGGCGGACGCTGTCTGAGATCATCGCGTTGGCAGTCATGGCAACAGTTTACTGTCCGTTAGAGATCTGTGCTCAGCCGGAGCACGAGGGCGCGCCCGGCCGCGTCGGCAAACTCCTTGTACCGCGACATGAAATCGCGGTAGCGGTGGTTGGTGAGGTTGCGCACCGAGAGGTCGACATGAACCAGTCCGCGAGACGTGAGCCGGCTGAATCCGGCCGACGCGTGCAGCACCGCCCACGCCGGCGGGGCGAGGTCGTCGCGGAAGGTGCGCGACTGGCGCGCGTTCCACTCGCCACTGAGCGAGAGTGATTTGCCCGGTCCCTTCTCTTCCCACCGAAGCGCCCCGGTGGCACGCATGGGGGGCACAAAGGGCAGCGCCGTGCGATCGACGGTGTTCGTGGCACGTACCATGTCCGAGCTGGTGGAGAACGACAGTGTGCTCGAGAGCGCAATGGTAAAGGCGGCTTCGATGCCCACGAGTCGTGCGTCGCCCTGGCGCACCTCGAGCGAATCGAGCGCGCGTCCCGGCAGCCCCACCGGCGCGAGGTAGATGTAGTCGCTGATGCGGTTCATATAGCCGGTCACTTCACCACTCACGCGGGCCGTGCGAAGGCGCAGTCCCACGTCAGTGTTGACGCTCGTCTCCACGCGGAGATCCGCACGCCCGATCTCGAAGGCACGCGTCCCTTCGTGAAAGCCGTTGGCGAACAGATCGCTGGCGCTGGGGGCGCGGAACCCGCGCGCGACATTGAACGCGAGCGAGACCGGCGAGGTCGCCTTGTAGACGGCGCCGAGCGTACCTGTGGCGGCATCGAACCGTCGTGACGTGGGCGCCAGCTGCAGCACGCTGTTGCCCGGCGTACTCAGTGAGCGCAGGTCGTAGCGCGCACCGCCGGAGAGGGACCAGTCGCCGAGCGTGCGCTGCTCGAGCAGGTACAGCCCCGCGGACTGGGTGCGGTTGTCCGGAATGAGGGTTTCGTTGCCGAAGGTGCGGAACTGTGTGCTCTGGACGGCGGTGCCGATCACCCCCGTAAAGCCGGCCCACGGCGCGTGATGCCAATGCGCGAAGGCCGTGGCTGTCCGTGACTGCAATCCGAGCGTCACGTCAGGGGTGGTCGCCCCATCGAACTCGGCGCGCCGGTTGTCTTCGTAGCCCGCTTGCAGCTGCAGGCGTTGCGCACCGTATCGCACGTTGCTCTCGAGCGTGAACCGCTGCGTGCGAATACGTTGGCGGCCGTCGTAACCCGGCGCGGTGATGGGATCGTCGGCAATGCGAATGGTTTCGTCGCGCGATGAGGCGGTGAACTCGATGTCGTGGCGGGCGCCGTGCCATCCGGTGGCGGCCTCGAGGTAGCCCGTGCGGTTACCCGTGTTGAAGACGGCCCCGCCCGGGGTTTGGAGATCGCGGGCATTGCGTCCCGTGCCAGAGAGACGCCACCCGAAACTGCCGCGCGCGCCTTCAGTCACGAGCGTCGCCGAGGGGGAGAGGTTCGCCGAGTTGTAGGCGACCAAGAGCCGGCCTCGGGTGACGTCATGGGGGCCTTCGGCGCTTGGCAGTTGTCGGCGTACGATGTTCACCACGCCGCCCAGCGCATCGCTGCCGTAGAGCACGCTGGCGGGGCCTTTCACGACTTCGAGTCGTTCGGCGTCGGCACTTTCGACATTGGGAGAGTGGTCGTGCCCCCACTGCTGCGTTTCGGTGCGCTGGCCATTGGCGAGCGTGACCACGCGGTTGTTGGTGAGCCCGCGAATGACGGGCTTGCCGATGCCGGTGGTCATGGAGAGGGAGCGGACGCCCGGGATGAGTTCGAGCGTTTCGCCGAGCGAGGCGCCCTGGCTGCGACGGAGTGCGGCGCCGGAGAGCTGGGCGGTGGGCTGGGCAATGCGGCGCGCGTCGGTGGCGACGGCGGTCGCGGTGACCTGCATGGTGGGCAGGGCCCGCGCGGAGTCGGCGGCGGCGCGCTTGATGGAATCCCGCGCCGGCGGCTGCGGGCGCGTCGCGGCGAGGCAAAAGGCAATAAGTATGACGGGCATAATTGAAGTTTAGGAGAGACTAAACGTCTGGGCAAGCGGGCAGGGCAGTGCCCCTGCGTCCCTGCCGTCTAAGACCCTGCCGTCCGCCGTCTCGGCGCGACGCCGCGGGTCCGCGCCGAGGCGGCAGACGGCAGAGTTCTAGACGGCAGGAGCGGAGTGTCCTTAGCGTGCCCTGTCCACCATCGCCCCCAGCCTCGCCACCGCGTCCGTTACGGAGCGCTCATCGGGGCCAAACGAGAAGCGCATGTACTGGCGAAAGCGCGACGTGTGGTCGGCGCGGCGCTTGCCCGGGTTGATATCGAAGAACATCCCCGGGACGGTGATGACCTTTTCGCGCAGCGCCGCTTCGAAGAACGCTTCGCCGTCGTTGAGCGGGGCAGGGAGCGACGACACGCTCCCCCACACGTAGAAGCCACCGTCGGGTTCGTGCTCGACGGTCAGGCCGGCCGCACGGAGTCCATCGACGAGAATGCGGCGCTTGCGCGCAAAGGCCTCGTGAATGGCGACGACTTCTTGGCGAGCACGGCTGGGTTCGAGGAGTGTGCAGGCGGCTTCCTGCAGCGGGCGGTTGCCGCCGCCATCGAGGAAGCTGCCCGCACTCGTGGCAGCCTCGATCACACTGGCCGGTCCCACGATCCAGCTGAGGCGCCACCCCGGGCAGCGCCACCCCTTGGTAAGCCCGTCGAGGATGACCACCGGGTCGGCGTTCACGTCGTCGACGAACTCGGCCGCGCTGACCGTCGCGCCTTCCACCAGCCCTTCATCCCACAGATAGTGGGAGTAGAACTCGTCGAGAATGAGCGTGCACTTGAGCTCACGCGCCTCGTGCACCCACGCGGCCAACGCACTGCCGCGCAGCACGCGGCCGGTGGGGTTCGCGGGGTTGGAGAGCAGCAACGCGCCCAGTCCGCGGCCGGTGATTTCCCGGCGCAGGTTCTTGGTGCTGAGCGCATAGCCCGCTTCGGGTTCGAGCAGCAGCGGAATGGCGCTGAAGGTCCCGAAAATCTCCAGCAGCTCTTCGTACGCCGTGTAGTCGGGGAGCACGTGGCCAAGGTTCACGTTGCCCAACGAGGCGACGACGCGCGTGAGCGACGACCGTCCGCCACCGCAGATGCACACGTTTTCGGGGCCGTACTGACTGGCTTTGCCCTGGCGGTAGCGCGCGTTGTACAAGTTCGCGACCGCGCGACGCAGCGCGTCGATGCCGCCCACCGGCGCGTACTCGTAATCGTCTGCGCTGATGGTGACATCGCTCGGGCGTTCCGGCGAGCCGGGCAGCGGGCCGGTTTCCGGCTGCCCTTGCCCAAGGTTGCACCACCCGTCGGCACCGGCGCGGAAGCCGAATTCCTTCGCGCGGTCCATGACGTAGATGACGCCCGTGCGGGGCACGGGGCGGAAACCGGGGACGGGGGCGTGCATGGGGTCGGTCATTTCGCAATATAGGCGGGGCACCTGAACGCATGACACTCTCGCCTCACCACTCGAACCCACGACCCAAAACTGATCGGTTCCGGGTGGTGGGTTTGCGCAATGGGTCTGGAGTTGAACGCGTTGCGTATTCCGGTCGAGATGGGCGCCTTGGCATGGCAGTGCGCCGCTTACCAACCAAGGGGCCGCGCGACAATATCCCCCATGCATCGACGCGAATTCCTCCGCTCCAGCGGACTGGGCGTGGCTAGCTGGGCCACGGGGATCGGAACCTCGTGGGTCGCCCCCATGCAGGTAGGGTGTGCCGCCATCACTTGGGGCGGCAACGATCCGGCGGCCATCACCGATATTGCCGCGGCCGGGTATCCCGGGATACAGCTGCGGGCGTCTGCGGTACAGCGCTGGCGAGAAACCCCAGACGTGCTCACGGCGCTGCTGGCCCAACATCGCCTTGCGTTCCCGGTGCTCTCCAGCGGCAGTGTGCCTTTTGAGGCGGCGCGACTGGCTGAATCCGCTGCACTGCACACCCAACACGCGCGCTTCGCCCGCGCGGCTGGCTGTCGCTACGTCCAGGTGACCGACGAACGACCGCGCAATCAAACGCCGCAGGCCGACGACTACCTTCGCATGGGACGCGCCCTCTCCGACATTGGTGCCCGCGTGGCCGACGAAGGCGTGACGCTGGTGTACCACAATCACATGAATGCACTGGGCGAGCGCCCCGACGAAGTGGCTCGCATACTCGATGCCGCCAATGCCGATCATGTGAAGCTGCTACTCGATGTCGCCCATTGGCAGGCTGCCGGTGGTGATCCGGTCGCGGCCGTATCGCAATACGCGTCACGCATTGCCGTCGTGCACCTCAAGGATCTGGAGCAGCCCGCACCGGGCGGATCCGCAACATCGTACCGCTTTCGTGAACTCGGCGCGGGGCGCGTCAATCTGCCCGGCGTCCTCGCGGCCCTCCACGCCGCCGGCTTTGCCGGTTGGGGTATTGTGGAGCTGGATGGCGTGCCCGATCCTGCCCAGTCGCCTCGGTACTACGCTGAAAGCTCTCGCCGCTATCTCGAAGTGCACGACGTGCGCGTCACGCGATAGGAGACCCCATGGAACGACGTGATCTTCTGCAGTTCGTGATGTCCACCGGCGCGTTGGCGGCGCTGCATCAGCTGTCGCTCGACGACGTGGCCGCCTTCGGCGAACACGTGCATCGCACCGCCGCCACGCTCGCCAACACCACGGACCTTCAGCGTGTGTGGGCCGCGCTCACCGCCGCGCAGGCTCGCACGGTGCAGGTGATGGCGGAGGACATTCTTCCGCGCACCAGTACCCCAGGTGCGACCGACGCCAACGTCACCGCATTCATCGATCGCATGCTCGCCGAATGGTATGCGCCCACCGAACGCGATGTGGTGCTGAAGGGACTGCCCATGCTTGAGACTCGCGCCGCGGCATTGGGCGGCGCGTCGTATGTGGCGTTGCCCGCCGCTCGTCGGGTGGAGTTGCTGGAGGCGCTCGACGCCGAAGTGACGACGTTGCGCCGCACCAACGGCGCGGCCGCCAACGCGCACTGGTTCAGTACGCTCAAGTATCTCACGGTGTTCGGCTACTGCACGTCGGAAGCGGGGATGAGTAAGCACCTCGACGCCTGGCCCCTCACCGGGCGCTACGATGGCAACGCCCCCGTGCGGAGCTGAATCGCCATGACGCACATGTCCTTGGACGGTGGACCCAGCAACATCCAACCGCGCGCCGTGACCTACGACGCGATTGTCATTGGGTCGGGCATTACCGGTGGATGGGCCGCCAAAGAACTCACCGAGCGCGGGCTCCGTACTCTGGTGCTCGAAGCCGGGCGCCCGGTGTCGCCCGACCGGGACTCGCGAGAGCACGTGGCGCCATTCGAAATGCGCTTCCGCGGCCTGGGAGATCGGCGAGCGGTCGAAGCGCGTCAACCCGTGCAGCGCAACTCGGTAGCGTTTGACGAGATCAGCCAGCGCTACTGGATCGACGACATCGAGAACCCCTACAGCACGCCGGCCAACCAGCCCTTCGATTGGTTCCGGGCGCGACAGGTGGGCGGTAAGTCCCTCATCTGGGGACGTCAGGTCTATCGCATGAGTGACCTCGACTTCGAGGCTAATCTGCGCGACGGCGTCGGTGTCGACTGGCCCATTCGCTACCGCGATATTGCTCCGTGGTACGACCACGTGGAGCGCTTCATCGGGGTGACCGGGCAGCGGGAAAACATTCCTCATTTGCCAGATAGCATCTTTGATCCGCCCATGGCCCTCAATGTGGTGGAACAGCACGTCCGCGATGGCATTGCGGCGCGCTTCGGGCGCGATCGCGTGCTCACCATTGGCCGTGCCGCCATCCTCACGGCGCCACGGCCAGGACGCGCCACCTGTCATTATTGCGGCCCGTGTCAGCGCGGTTGCATGACGCGCTCGTACTTCAGCTCCATCAACGCCACACTCCCGGCGGCCCGCGCCACTGGCCGGCTCACGCTGCGCCCGTTCAGCATTGTCCGGTCGCTCGAGATTGATCCCTCCACGCGGCGCATTCGCCGTGTCCACGTGATTGATGGACAAACCGGACAGGAGCACCGCTTCACGGCGCGGGTGATCTTTCTCTGCGCCAGTGCCATTGAGAGCGCCCACATTCTGCTCAACTCGGCAACGACCGGCGCCGAAAACGGACTCGCCAATACGAGCGATCAGGTGGGGCGCAACATCATGGACCACATCAAGAATGCCGGCGCCACGGGCACCATTGACGGGTTCCTCGACAAACGGGTGGTGGGCAATCGCCCCAATGGCATCTATGTGCCGCGGTTCCGCAACATTGGCAGCACGCACCCGGACTTCATTCGGGGCTATGGCTTCCAGGGCGGGGCGCAGCGCAGCGGGTGGCAACAGCTCACGAGAGCGCCCGGCATTGGCGCAGCGTTCAAGCAGCAGCTTCGCGAACTGGGTGCGTGGACCATGACCTTCAACGGCTATGGTGAAACGCTGCCCATGCCGCACAACCGGGCCACGGTGCATCCCACGCTTACCGACAAGTGGGGTATTCCCTCGCTGCACATCAGCACACAGTGGTCGCCCAACGAACTCGCGTTGCACCGCGACATGAAGATAGGGGCGGCTGAGTTGCTGGAAGCCGCCGGGGCGAAAAACATTCAGCCCACCACACGCCCGCCGAGCACCATGGGGAATGCCAATCATGAAATGGGCACGGCACGCATGGGGCGCGACTCAAAGACGTCGGTGCTGAACCAGTGGAATCAGGCGTGGGACGTCCCCAACCTGTTCATTACCGACGGCGCCGCCATGGCGTCGAGTGGCTGTCAGAATCCGTCGCTCACGTACATGGCGCTGACCGCACGGGCGGTGGACTATGCAGTGCAGGCGATGAAGCGGCGGGAGTTGTAGCCTAACCCGCTACAGGAGCCGCTCACCGCGTTCACAACAGGCGATGAGCGTGGCCAGCCGTGCTTCATCCACGCTTCTGCGCACGCCGATGATCCGTTCGGTGGCTGACGCGTGGTGCTGCGTCAGCCATGTGCAGAAGGCGCCGGGGGTGGGGAAGTAGGTGGGGGCATGCGGCCCTTGCGTGCCTACGGCACCAACGCCTTCGCCGGCGCCTTGCCCACGCCCTTCACATGCACGTCCATCCACGCCACCCACCGTGCCCACAGGTCGAGGTCGCTGGCGTAGGTCGAGACGGAGTGATCTTCGTACGGATACATGTACAGCGCTGCGTTCTTGCCGAGCCCTTGCAGCGCGGCGAACATGCGCGTGGAGCTCATGGGCGCTGTGCCCTGATTCTGATCTTCCAGCGCGTGATAGAGCAGCAGCGCACCCGACATCTTGTCGGCGCGCAGGAACGGCGACATGTCGAGATAGGTGTCCTTCGCCTGGAAGAAATTGCGACGCTCGCTCTGGAAGCCGAATGGCGTGAGCGTGCGGTTGTACATGCCGTCACCGGCGATGCCGGCCTTGAAGTTGGGCATGAGCGTCATGGCGTTCACGGTGCTGAAGGCGCCGTAGCTGTGGCCACCAATGCCCATCTTGTCGCGGTCCACGAAACCGCTGTCCACCACGGCATCGAGCACGGCATCAAGATTCTCTTCGAGATCGCGCGTGTAGTTGTCGTTCATGCGCCCGGCATCGCCATAGATGGGAATGTCGGGCTGAATGAGCGCATACCCCTGCGACACCCACAGCTGCATGCTGGAGGCCGGGCGCGCCGACGGCACGGCGGGGAACTCGTTGATGTTGGTGCCGAAGCGCGACTCTTCGTACGACGTCAGCGTGGCGTACTCGCGCGGGTAAAACCAGATGATCCCCGGCACGCGCTGACCGGGCTTCCAGTCGCGCGGCAGTGTCACGTCTACCCAGTACTTGCTGCCGTCGCGCGGGCGCACCACCTGAATGCGCTTGAAGACGGCCTGACTCACTTCGGGGCCCACGTCCACGTTCTTCGTGAGCTGCTTGGCGTCGGTGCTGCCCGCGGTACGGAGCCACGCGTCAGTCATGACCGTACGCGATTCACGCGTGACAATGAAGCGCGACAGGTCCGCATCGACGGCGGCGACGAACTCCTCGAACGTATCGGCCGGCGAATCCATGAGGCGCGTGCGCGTCTTGTTCGTGATGTCCATGCGATCGAGCCAGGGGCGCGGCGCCTGCGCATACCACTTGGCGCCCGGTGCGCGCGTCCCGGTAAGCGCGACGCTCGTGCCGTCTTTGCCGAGCAGGACGTACGACGTGCCGGCAATGCGGCGTGACACCAGCTGACCGGCGGTGCTGTCGCTATTGGCCCGCCCGCCGCCCAATCCGCCGAACGCGCCCGCGGCCACCGGCAGCGACACGTTGCGCCCCAGGTTCCACCGTTCGGCCGGGGTCTTCACGCGCACGGCAATGACCGCGCCGCTGTCACTCACGAACATCGTGCTGCTGTCGAGGCTGAAGGTCACGTTCGCCAGCTGCGGGCCGCCGCGGTAGAGCACCGTGGTGTCGTTCGCACCATACGGCGCCTTCCAGAGCACGACCTGACCTCGCGGCGCGCGTACCTGGATGGGCGCATTGGTCGACGGGCGATTGGCCGGTCCACCTTCGTTGCGCGCACCGTCCGCCGGCGGCGTCGCCGCCGCTGCCGGCGCCGGCACGTTCTGCAGGAAGAGCAGCCCCGGACCAATGGGGTTCCACTGCATGGCGCGACGGCTCGTGTCGTTCGCGGCGACCGCGCGCGCGAGTCCGGCGGCGGCGTCGTCACCTCGGCCTCCCTCACGCAGGGGCTGCGTGGTGAGCGTGGCGACCACCGTGCCGGTGGCGTCCCACAGCTCCTGCACCGAGCCGAAGCTCGACACGGGCACGAGGTACGAGAACGGTTCCGTCATGCGCGTCACGCGCACGTAACTGCCGTCGTGCGACGCATCGATGGCGCGCACCATGGTGGGCGCACCAACGGTCTTCACCGCGCGTGAGCGAATGTCGATGAGCGCCACCTGTCCGGTGGTGTGATACGTGAGCAGCGCCTTGTCGTGCGGGTCCTGCAGCAGCGAGAAGTGCACGGGCTGCGGAATGGCTTTCGACTCGGTGAGGCGTACTTGCGGCCCGTCTTCGATGTCGCCCTCGCCGTGCGTGGGCACGGGGCCACGATTCTGCGGCACGAGCACCGTCACGACGTGGCGTCCATCGGCGGTGAAGTCGATGTCGGTCACCATCGTGGCCAGCAACGGCCGCTCACTCAGTCGCGTGATACGCCCCGTCGCGACGTCGGCCACATACGCGTACGACGCCGTGGGGTAGTTCACCAGGAAGGCGATGTGCGTGCCGCGCGGCGACCACACCGGGGCGCTCATGGTGGTGCCGGCGGGAATGCCAATCTGCTTCTCGGCGCCACCCACCGGATCGACGAGCGTGAGCCCGGTGCGCGTGCTGGTGGTCACACTGCGGGCGCGATTGGCGCGCGTGTCCACCTGCAGTCCACCCAGCCAGATGTGCGGCGCGCCGTATGCCTTGATGTCGCCACGATCGGCGCCGCGCGTGCGCAGGAACCAGCGCCCGTCGGGGCTCTGATTCGTGAACGAGATGTCGGTGCGCGGCGCCATGATCATGCGCGTGATGTTCTCCGGCGGCTTCACGAACCGTTCGGTGCGCAGGATCTGCTGCGGGTCCCAGGTGGCGGGCGCAGGGCCGTTCTGCTGCGCGGCCAGCGGGGCCGCAAACAGCAGCGAGAGGGAGAGGGCGGACACTCGGGACATGCAGACTCCTGACGGTGGACGGGGTTCAGGGAGAATACGCGCGGGGCAGGGGTGGCGTTTGCGCGGCAGGCGGATCCGTCGTGGCTTGCGACGGGCCGTCGTGACGGCTTGGAGGCGTCGGACGTCCTGACCTAGGATGTTGATCATAGTACACATATGAAATATGTTTATGAACGTCAACAATCAGACTGGCGGCGGACCCACACCGGCGTACCCAGATGCTCCAGGCTCTCCCTCTCAAAACCGGCCCGCTCACAGTGATCACCGCCGCCGCCATGGGTGAAGCCGTCCGGCAGGCCCGCCTAAAGGCTGGGCTCTCACAGAGCGCTCTCGGCGATCGCATTGGCGCGAGTCGCTTTTGGGTGGCGCAATTCGAACAGGGGAAACCCAGCGCCGAGCTCGGGTTGGCGCTCAAGGCGGTGCAGGCCGTGGGGCTTTCGCTCGCGATCGCCGCGAGCGGAGAAGATGTCCGCGTCGGATCGTCACGGCATACGTCGGCTTCCACGGTGCCCCCCGTTGCCCCGAGCCCCATACCTCAGATCAGCCTCGATCAGCTTATTCTGACCGCGAAGGGCAACAGCAAATGAGCCCGCGGCTCACCCGATCGGCCGTCCCGCGACTCGCGGTGGTGCTGCACGGCCAGCTGGCGGGCTACGTTTACGCGGCGGCCAACCGACGGCTCACCTTTCGCTACGAGCCATCGTGGCAAGCGCTTCCGGGAGCTCACGCCCTCTCCCTCTCCATGCCACTTGCTGCCGACGAGCACGGGCACCGTGCCACGACGGCGTGGCTGTGGGGGCTACTCCCCGATAATCCGGAGGTCACGGCGCAATGGGGACGCGCGTTCGGGGTGCCGCGGCACGATGTCGTGCGGCTGCTCGAAGCCGTCGGTGGCGATTGTGCCGGTGCGGTGCAGTTGGTGGCTCCGGATGCGCTCGATGCGCTGCGTGGCGCCCCTACGCAGGCCGATGAGCGCACGCACATCGAATGGCTTACCACCGGCCAGGTCGGGAAACTGCTCGGCGCGTTGCGCCGGAACCCCGCCGCGGGTCGGAGTAGCGAAACGCAAGGACAGTTCAGCCTCGCAGGCGCTCAGCCCAAGACGGCGTTGTATCAGAGCGACGCCGGAAAGTGGGGCGTGCCGCGCGGCCGAGTGCCCAGCAATCGTATTTTGAAACCGCCAGTGCTGCCGCTCGACGATCTCGCGTGGAACGAGCATGCCTGTCTGCACCTCGCGCGGGCCGTTGAACTGGCCGCCTGCAGCACGTCGGTGCAGACGTTCGGCAAGGAAGTCGCCATCGTGGTCGAGCGATACGACCGCGTTCGCGTTGGAGGTGTACTGCGTCGCGTACATCAGGAAGACTGCTGTCAGGCGCTCGCAATCATGCCCACACAGAAGTACGAAACGGATGGCGGCCCGAGTCTCACCGACCTTGCCGCTCTTTTGTCGCGCCATTCACAGGCGCCTGACGAAGACGTGTTTCGCTTGCTCGAAGCGCAGCTCTTCAACTGGTTGATTGGTGGCACCGATGCACACGCCAAAAATTTCGCGCTGCTGTTGGGTGCGGAGGGGCAGGTGCGACTGGCGCCGCTGTACGATGTGATCTCGGCGCTGCCATACCCCGCCATGCGTACGCGGGGGCTGAGGCTGGCCATGGCCGTGCACGGCGAAACAGCGTGCGACCGCATCACCGGAGCCCACTGGCGCGCTGTCGCGCGAAAGGTCGGAGCGTCACCCACGCGGCTCGTCGAGCGCGCGGCAGAGATGGCTACCGCGTTGCCGGGGGCATTGGAACAGCTGCAGCAGACTGCGAGTCGCTCCTCCAAAGCGCGCACGGCGTTCGCGCGGTTATTGCCCCCAATCCGCCGCCATGCGGCAGCCTGCCTGGCTCAGTTGACCTGATTCATGCAGCTCGATTGTTGCGGAGTTGCCAGAGCACCGGTTGACGCGATCACCGCCAGGCGCTCACTTGTGCAGGCAACCACGTCGCGAACGAGCGGAGTTTCGCCCTAGTGAACCCATCATGATCTCTCGAAGAGACTTCCTGCCGACCCTCGGGCTCGGACTGTTTTCGCCTATGGCGCTTGCAAGCCGCCACTTCGCGCTCACACCGGCCGGCAAACTCGACCGCATAGGTATCGAGCTGTACGCCGTGCGGAACGCCATGAAGGCGAGCCCCGAGCGTACCCTCGAAGCGCTCGCCAAGATCGGCTACACCGACGTGGAGCTGCTCTGGAGCTTCAAGAACTTCGGGCAGTCCGTCAAAGAAGTGAAGGCGAGCCTCAAGGCCACTGGTCTCAAGGCGCCCTCGGCGCACATGGCACCGGAAACCATTCTCACCGAGTGGGAGCAGCGGTGCGCCGAGGCGAAGGAGCTGGGTATGACGTATCTCACCGCGCCCAGTCTCCCGGCCGAAGCCAACAAGAGCATCGAGGTGGTGAAGCTCTGGGCCAACCGCTTCAACAGCGCCGGCGAAGTGGCGCGTCGGTTCGGGCTGTGGATTGCGCTCCATAACGAGCCCAATCACGAGAAGCGCATCATGGGGCAGAAGCCCATGGATGTATTCCTTGCCGAGACCGACCCCAAGCTCGTGCGCTTCCAGCTCGACGTGGGGAACATGCTCATGGGCGGCGGCGACCCGCTGGCGTTCCTGCAGCAGTATCGCAACCGCTGCTGGAGCTTTCACCTCAAGAACGTCATCGCCGATCGTACCAAGGATACGGAGCTCGCCAAGGGCGTGTTCGACCTCAAGGGCTTTCTGGCGGCGGTGCCGGAGCTCGAGAAGAAGCCGTGTTTTGTCGAGCAGGAGGGGAGCGGCGACGAACTGGCCAGTGCTCAGGAGAACTTCGCGTACCTGCGCGGACTGACGTGGTAGTCGGCTACCAGTCCGTCGGCTTGTAATCCTTCAGGAACTTCCCCCACACATGCTCGCCTGTGTTGATCCCATCAATGATGGGATCAACAATACGCGCTGCGCCGTCCACGATGTCGAGCGGCGGATGAAACCGATGCTCCTCCACCTTGCGCGCGGCAATGTGCACGGGATCTTCGTCGGTCACCCACCCGGTATCGACGGCATTCATGTGAATGCCGTCGGTTTCGTAGTCGGCGGCTGACGTACGCGTCATCATGTTCAGCGCCGCCTTCGCCATGTTCGTGTGCGGGTGGCGCGTCGTCTTGAACTTGCGATAGAACTGCCCTTCGACGGCGCTCACGTTCACGATGTGCTTGTCGCGGTTCGCGGTGCGCATCATGAGCGGCTTGAGGCGCGCGTTGATGAGGAACGGCGCAATCGCGTTCACCAGCTGCACTTCCAGCAGCTCCACGCTCGGCACTTCGTGCATGAGCAGGCGCCACGAGTTGCGCTCGCGCAGATCCACCTGCTGCAGATCCTGATCGAGCCGCCCTTCGGGGAAGAGCTGCGACTGGTCCTGATACTCTTCGGCCAGCAGCTGCACTTGCGACAGTTCGGCCGCATGCGTGATGCCCGCCACGTCGGCCAACGCGCGTGGCAGCGTGGCCGGCGTAATCATCTCCTCGTCACGCGACACACCGGCTTCGGGGAGCAGGTGATAGCCGCGCACGCCTTCGTACGCGCCGAGCAGCTTACGCGCCTGCTCATGCATGTCGCTGAGTGAGGCGCGCTCGAGATCCATCATGTGCTTGTAGAAGTCGGGCGGACGCCGGACGGTCTGACAGGCATTGTTCACGATGAAATCGAGGCGATCGTGCGTCTCCATGAGGTGGTGGCAGAACGCCTCCACACTCGGCGTGTGACGCAGGTCGAGCCCGTAGATCTCCAGGCGGTGCTTCCACTGCTCGAAGTCGGGTTCAGCGGCGTAGCGCTGCGCCGAGTCGCGCGGGAAGCGCGTGGTCACAATGAGATGCGCACCGGCGCGCAGCAGCTTGATGCCGGCCTGGTAGCCGATCTTCACGCGGCCACCGGTGAGCAGTGCGGTGCGACCGGTCAGGTCGGCCAGCTCCGAGCGTTTGCGGTAGTTGAACTCCGCGCAGCTGGGGCAGAGCTGATCGTAAAAGTGGTGCAGCACGGTGAACTGTTGCTTGCACACGTAGCAGTGCTGCGCTTCCAACGCTTCGGTGAAGTCGGGCTCGTCGACGGTGATCTGCTCATCGCTACCGGGGAGCAGATAGTTTGGCGTGGTGAACACCGTCTGCCGCCGCAGCTTGCGAATGCCGGTTTCCTGCAGCTGATTCTCGGCTTCCTGCAGCTTGGCCGTGCGCTCGACCTTCTTGAGACGCTTGGTGGCCTTCACCATCTGGCGGCGCAGGATGGCATCCGGACGCGACACTTCGCCTGCGGCCTTGAGCAGGCGCGTGCGCTGTGCTTCGGGGATCTCGAGCAGATTGGCGCGATCTTCGGCGAGCTTTTCGAGCAGCGCCGTGGCAGCCGCAATCTGTTCGGCCGAAATGGACGGCGCCGAACCGGGCTCGGCGGGAGCGTTCTGAGGCAGCAGGGATTCCGACATAGCCTCGAAAGATAACGACTTCGGCCCCGAAATCACATTTGTGATGTCAGGGTCGCCTGCTCAGTACTCCGCCTCGAACGCCAACCCCTGCTTCTTGGGGAGCAGCCAGTAGTACCAGTGCTTCTCGCGGTCCCACCCCTCGGCGGCGGCGTTATCCTCGCCCCACACGCAGCGGCCGCTGGGAAAGGTGGCGCTGCGGAAGCGCGTGTCGAGCTCCAGCAGGTCGGCCCACTGGTCGTCGTGCTCCTCGATGACCCGCAGCTTGTGGCGCATGTCGAGGTCGTTGAGATAGTCGTCGAAGGTGAGCTCGTACCCACGCTCTACCTCAGTCACCGTGCGGGACCACTGGGCCAACCATTCGTCGCGTTCGTGCATCACAGGGCGGGGACGAGAGATCAGGAACGGGGAGAACGACGGGCCTGCCGCTTGAAGTAGGCTTCGCCGTCGTTGGGCTTGAAGAAGGTGCGAATGGTGCTGTCGGCGTCGAACGCCAGAAAGGCACCGCTTTCCCGGTCGAACTTGGAGATCACACCGTCGGTAGGGCGGGTGAGCTCAAGGACGGTGGCCGATGGCGGCAGCGCGCGGACACGCTGCGCCATGGCGAGATAGTCGTTGGCGGTTGCCGCCGCGAATTCGCCGCCATGCTTGGCAAAGTGCTCTTCGAGGCGGGTGCGCGAGCGGAAGCCGATGGTACTGCGAGGAGCCGGAGGCGCCGGGTTGACGGACGGTGCGGCCGTGCCGGGCGCGGCCGCGCCGGACGTCGACACCGGGCCGGGTGGCACGGTTTGGGGCTGACGCGGGGTGCACAACAGCCACGTGCCGGCGGCCACACACACCAGCGCAAGGAAGAACGAGCGGAAAGCGCGATTCATGCCTCATATTCACTCCATGAGCATCGTATCGGAACTGCTGGAGCTGCTCGAGCTGGAGAAGCTCGAGGTCAACATTTACCGCGGGAAGAACCGGGACCTCGGGACCGGCCGGGTCTTTGGCGGACAAGTCTTTGCCCAGGCACTGGTCGCCGCCCGGCGTACGGTCGACGAGGCCCGGGAGGCCCACTCGGTGCACGGATACTTCCTGCGCCCCGGCGACCTCAAGGCGCCGATCGTGTATTTCGTCGATAGGCCGCGGGACGGCGGCACGTTTACCAGTCGCCGCGTGACGGCCATCCAGCACGGCGAGGCGATTTTTCACCTGTCGGCCTCCTTTCACATCGAAGAGCCGGGGCTCGACCATCAGGTCCCCATGCCCGATGTGCAGGACCCGGACAGCATCAAGCCCGAGCTCGATCAGGTGCGCGAGAACGCCGCCATTCTGCCGCCGGAGCTGCGCACGGTGCTCACGCAGGACCGTCCCATCGACTTCCGCTCGCCGCAGTCTCACCTGCCGGGCGGGCCGAGTGCCGGTGAGTCGCAGCGCTACGTGTGGTTCCGCGTCATCGATCGGTTGCCCGACGACCCCATCGTGCATCAGGCCATCGTCGCGTACGCTTCGGACTACGGCTTTCTCCCCACCGCGCTCTTTACGCACGGCATTCGCTACGGCGACCCGCGCCTCTTCCTAGCCTCGCTCGATCACACGTTGTGGATGCACCGTCCGTTCCGAGCCGACGAGTGGCTGCTGTATGTGATGGACAGCCCCAGCGCGTTCGGTGCACGCGGCTTCGTACGCGGGCAGATCTTCACGCGCGATGGACAGTTGGTGGCTTCGGTGGCGCAGGAAGGATTGCTGCGTCTCAGGGAACCGAAGCCGCTATAGGGGGGTCAGCGCCGGCGAATGAACGCCACGATGCGATCGCGCATGCCGTCGGTCTGACTCGGCGACACAATCCGTCCCGCGATCACGTGCCCGTCTTCGCCTGCGGTGGGCGTGATGGTGACCTGCTTCACCGGCGCTCGTGACTCCAATGCCAGCGCGTCGAGCCAGTCTTTGATGCGTCGGGCGTCGACCACATGGTCGTCGGGATTGAAGAACGCGAGGGTGGGCACCGTGTACTCCGCAAGAGAGCGCGCCCGCGTGTCCTCGACCAACGCCTGCATGGGGAAGAGCGCGGTCGACGGGTACTTCACCGTCCAGAAGCGGCGCTGCTCATCGTTGCGCGGCGTCCACTCGCGTGACGGAATGAGGCGCGGCAGCAGCACGTTGGCCCACGGGAGCGTGAGCACTTCGGCCATCTGGTCACGCGGTCCGAAGTTCGGCGAAATGAGCACCAGTGCACGCAGCTGGTCGTAATCGGCGCCGCTCTGCGTGGCGAGCCACACGCCGAGTGTGCCGCCGGTGCTGGTGCCTATCATCAACACGGAATCGCCGAGGGCGCGCCCGATCTCGAACGCTTCCGCTGCGTCGGCCAACCAGTCGCCGGCCGCGACGTTGCCCAGAGAGTCGCCCGGTAATCCGTGGCCGCGCAGGCGCGTTTCAAACAGATTGGCGCCCAGTGCTTCCGCCACCTGCGCCGACAGTGGGGCCGTTTCCTGCCGCGTGGCAGAGAACCCGTGCAGATACACGACGCTCCACGATGTCCGCGCGGGTGCGGCGGGAGTGGCGAAGTGCACGCGCTTGGCCACCGCGGTGTCGAACGCGCCCGCTTGCTCTTCCCGGCGTTGCAGCCAGGCGGGAATGGCGGCGAGGTCGCGCGGGATGGCGTCTCGCACTGCCGCAACGTCCGGCTCGCGTACACAGGTGCGCGGGCCGGACACCAACACGATGAGGACGAGCGCGGCGGTGACCAGCGGCCACCGCCGCCGCGGACGGGCGGGCGACATGCGTACCAATGTACCTGCTGTGGCGCCTACTGCGCGCCGGACGTGCGGGTCAGCAGCGAGTCGATCACCGCCCGCAAGGCTGGCAGCTGCCCATGCACGTTGCCGCTCACCTTGGCACGCACACGGCCGCTTTGGTCCACAAGAATCGTTTCCGGGACCCCTACGATGCCGAATTGCTGTTGGATGGTACCCGCCGGATCATGCGCGACGGCAAAGCTCAACCGCTCGCCTCGCGCGAAGCGCAAGACCTTTTCCGGGTTCCCCTGATCGACGCTCACACCGATCACGCGGACGCCACGAGCCTTGTACTGCTCGTGCAGGGCCTGCAGATCGGCCATTTCCTCACGGCAGGATGTGCACCACGTGGCCCAGACATTGATCAGCGTGATGGCGCCTGGTTGCGCCACGTTCATGGACGACGCGCCGTTGTCGCTGATGAGCGCTGCGCTGTAGCTGGGGATGCTATCGCCCACCTGCAGCGGCGTGAATGCATCGCTCGCACTCTGTGCGACCGTCGCGGTTCCACCCGTGCGCGCGTGGCGAACCATCACTCGCGTGTTGCCGACGCTGGGCAGCGGCATCACCGCCTTGGGGTCCTTCATGTTGGGGCGGGCCTTCGCGGCGCTCGCGGCCGCGTCGACAGACTGCTCGCTCCAGGCAATGGTGATGGCGCGTGCGTCCTGCGCGGCGACGAGCACCGGAAACGACGCCGCCTTGCCAGCGTCACTCACCGAAACGGCCTCGGCGAAGGTTGCGCCGCCGTCATGTGACGTGCGCAACACGACCGACGGCACGCGCTTGGTGCCGTCGTCCCATGTGGCGAAGACGGTGCGGCCACGCACGGCCAGCTGCACGTGCGCGGGCTGCGACGCGGACGCCACGCCAAGCGGCACCGCGGCCGAAAACGACTGCGCCCGATCACGAGATTGCGTGTAGAACACGCCGGCCGCGCCGGCCTTTCCGGTCCACCACGCGGCGTGCAGCGTGCCCGCACTGTCGAGCGCGAGCGATGGGCCCGCGTGCGGGCACCCGTCGAACACCCAGTTGTCGGCATGCACACGCTGCGGTGCACCCCATGTGGTGCCACCGTCGTCGCTGCGCGAAACGACAATGTCACGAATGGTGGGGCCGCTCGCGCCGTGCATCTGGTGCCCCCCCGGAGCCGCGGCCGGCGACGGAGCGGTCGCAGGCGCTGAGGTATCGGGAATCACGGCCCGCCACGCGAGATACACATGACCATCCGCGTCAGCGGTGATCGCGGTGCGACAGCACGGACAGGCTTCCGTGAGCGGTGCGCCGACCGGCACTACGCGGACATTGGGTGCCCACGTGCGTCCGCCGTCGGTGCTATGCGTGGTGTACACGGCCGACTTGCCGGCGCGCCCGTCGAGCCACGCCACATGGAAGGTGCCGTTGGGAGCGGCATACAACGCGTGGAAGTTGTGCGAGCCGAAATCGGCGTCGAGCCCCTGCGTGGTGTCGTCGGTGACGGTGACCGCGCTGCTCCAGCTGTTGCCGCCGTCGTCGCTGCGCACAAAGCGCAAGGCGCTGGCAGGGAATCGCTTGCCGGGGACGAGCTTGCCCACCACGTACAGCGCGCCGAGAGTGAGCCCGCCATCGGCGCGGGCACTCCATGCGAGTTTGGGTGGCGCTTCACCGTGCGGCTCGATGGGGCCCAACGCGTCGCGCAGTTCGTGCTGGACCACATCGGTTGCACGGCCGGGCACGTCGCGCGACACCTGGACATACAGGCGACCATCGGTGCCACCATCGGGCGCCGACACCCAGGCGGTCGCGTAGCGACCGTCTGGGGCGAGGGCGAGAATGGGGGCGGCCCCCACATTGCTCACCGCCGACAGCACGCGAGCGCTGTCGAACGTGAGCGATGCGGGCTGCTGCGATGTCGCGGTGGTTTCTACCGACGGCGCCTTGTCGGCGCACGCCGCGACGAATGTGGCCGTCACGAGCACTGAGCCGATCACCATGATACGCCGCATGTCAGCGTCCCCCGGTCGAAAGGGTGAGGCCGGCGTTCACAACGCGGCCGGCGCCCGGAAAGTAGAAGCGGCCATTGCCGCTATTGGTGGCCATGGCGGCCACGTACCGACGGTCCAGGATGTTTTCGATGTTCACGAACAGCGAGGCACGCGACGCGCCGGTGCGCGCCCCGCGTGTCTCAGGGAGGGTATAGGCGATGGTGGCGTGCGCCAACGCGTAGCCCGGCACGGCGCCGAACGCGACGGGCACAATGAGTGGCGCCTGACCCGTCCGGGTAACCTGCGTGAACACGGTGCCACTGGTGGTGTTGGCATTGTCGACGAACGTGCGCCCCTGCGCTTCGCCCCACACCGTGATCCCCAACGCATTCGTGGGGCGGAGACGCATTTCCACCGCACCGCGCTGTTGCGGTACGCCGGGAATGAGCTTGCCCGCATAGTTGGCGGCCACCGACTGTCCTTGCGCGTTGATTTCGGTGCCGGTGAACTGCGTCATCACGTAGCGCGCATAGGTGTAGCTCGTCACGACATCCACCCACGGCGCCACAAGCGTGGTGGCACTGACTTCGAGGCCCGTGCGACGGGTGCGCCCCACATTCTCGAAGATCGTGCGCGGGAACTGCACGCCGGGAATCACGACGGTGCGCGACAGAAACTCCCCGGTAACGTTCGTACGGTACACCGCCACATCGAGCAACACGCGGCTCTTGAGCAGTGCCTTCGCGCCGGCTTCGTAGTTCATGAGCGACGAGGGGCGAAGCGCGGTGTTGAGTCCGCTCAACGTGTCGGGGCTCGCAGTGAGTTCACTGTTGGTGGGCACCTCGAAACCGCGTGCCACACTGCTGTACACGCTTACGCCGGGCTTCACGTCGTAGCGCACGGCCACGCGCGGCGAGACCTGATCGAACGACTGATTCACCGACTGCGACGGCCGAATGCGGTCTTCGATGTCGTACGTCACGCGGTCGTAGCGCGCGCCAGCGGTGAGCGTCGCCTTGCCCCGGGTGATGTCGGCACTGGTGTAGGTGCCAAGTCCGGGGAGCGTGATGAACTGGTTCACGCACGCCGTCGAGACGATGTTGCGCACGCGGTCGTTCACACAGGGAGTACTGCGCCCCTGCGAACCGGCCACATTGGTCCACTGACGCGAATCGCCATACCAGCGATCGACGTCGAGACCGGTGTTGAGGCGCACGGTCAGCGCGCCTGGTGCGGCGAAGCTGACGGCGTGGCGCAGGCCGCTCTGCACGCGGTGCGTGTTCTGATCGACGACCCGGAAGATGGGGTGATCGATGGTGCGCGCCGTACCAAAGCTGAACGCTTCGAGCGTGCCGAAGCGAGTGCCCAGCCCCTGCGACGCGCGCAGGCCGAAACGCCACCGCTGCTCGCGGCGTGCGTAGGCGCCGATCACGTTCAACGGGTCGGCGGCCCACGGCTCACTGCGCCAGCTGGCGTCTGTCAGAGAGCCGGGGATCTGCATGTCGAGATCGCTGTACGACACATCGAGACCGACGCGCGTCGCCGATGCCGCCGGTGCGGGTGCCGCGTTCTCCTGTCGGGTCCAGTTCACGCGCAGGTTGGCGCGGTTCATGTCGTTCTTGTTCTGCACACGCATGCCGACTATGCGCGTTCCGCTGGCCTGCAGGTAGGCATCGAAGGCGCCGCGCGCCCCGCCGGCCGACAGGTCCACCTTGCGCAGGTTCACGCTGTCGAAGCCGAAACCGCCGCCGGTCATGCGGACGCTGACCCCCTGCAGTTCGCGGCCGCTGCGGGTAATCACATTCACGACGCCGCCTGACGCGGTGCCGCCGTACATGGCGCTGCCGGGACCGCGCACGATTTCGATGCTACGCGCGGCGCCAAGGTCGAGCTGATCGAGACGCGTCTGTCCGTCGGGTTCGGTGATGGGGACGCCGTCGAGCAGAATGCCGATCCCACGCACGCCGAATCCCCCGCGCGCGCCACTGCCGCGAATGGAAAGACGCACGTCATCGCCGCCGAACAGGTTGCCGGCAATCACGCCGGGGACGGTGCGCAGCGCTTCGGTGAGCGAGACCTGACTGGTACGGGCGAGCGTGGTGGTATCGATCACCGTGACCGACACCGGGAGCTTCCGAAGCTCACGCGCATCGCGGGTGGCGGTGGTGACGACCGGGTTGAGCGCGCGGGCGCGCGCGGCGGAATCGGCGGTGGCCTTCTGCGACGTCGAGCTTTGCGCACCGGCCTGCTCGGCCACGGTAGCGAGAGAAACAAGCGCGACGCCGCACGCACCCCGAGAGAGGGATGCGCGCCGAACGCCCCGCGCCAATGGAAGCGGGAACGACATGGTTGTGTATAGCAAAGGAGTGATCGGCGCATCGGCACCGCCGCACGAAAGGCGGAGTGCTCGACACAGTGCACGGCACGCCCAATGGCGTCCGTGTCCACGGAGTGCGAAACGCGTTCGACGAGTGGAGGCTGTGCTGGCGGCCCGGCGTACTCACGGGCGACGGGCTCAGCCGACGATCACGACCGGCGGTGCCGTAGCGAAGGGAAGAACAAAGTCCGCCCACTCCGCCACCACCGCATGCGACGCGCGGCCGGGTTGCACGGCATCGACACGCACCACCGAGACCAACGCGAACGTGTCTGGAGCACGGAGCGCAGGCACGGTGGAGACGCAGCAATGGCCAATGCAATGGCACTCGGCGTCGCCGGTACCATGCTGGTGAGCGGGCGAGCTGTCGGGCGCGGCCTCGTGTGCCTGGTGCTGGGCATGCTCGGCATGCGCACCATGCGACGGTGGCGTGGTGGCCGCAACGCCGGCCTCGTAGGCGGCAACGGCGCCGTTCCCAGTGGAGCAGGCATGAAACAGCCCGGCGTCGCTCTGTACGAGCGACAGCCAGATACCCATGACGAGTGCCAGCAGCCGGGCTATTCGGGACTTCCGCATAAAGAAACGTAAACACTTGCCGCAAGCGGGGGCCATGGGAGGGATGTCCCGTGGCCCACGCTGCGCTTACACCGCGTCCGACAAACTCGTGAAGTTGAAGTCGCGGACCTTGATGGGCGGCATGGCCACGCCGGGTCCACCTTCGCCGCCCGCCGTACGCACCGCCTTGCCCACGCCTTCGAGGTTGTTGAGCATGAACAGCGGCGAGTCGTTGAAGCGGAAGTTCTTGATGGCGCGCGCGATCTTGCCGTTCTCGATGAGAAACGTGCCGTCGCGAGTCAGGCCGGTGTACATGAGCGTCCGCTGATCGAGGGGACGCAGATACCAGAGGCGCGTGACGAGCACGCCGCGGGTCGTGCCCGCAATGAGCGACTCGAGCGAGTCGGCGCCATCGGCCATGCGCAGCCCCGCCGTGCCGCCGGTGGGTGTCTTACCCTGCTTGCTTGCCCAGTATCGGTTGTACGCGAGCTGATTGAGCACGCCGTCTTTCACCCACGTCTGCCGCTGCAATGGCAATCCTTCACCGTCAAATGGCGACGAGAGGATAAGGGCGTCGGCTGGATCGGAATAGAGCGACACGCGTTCGTCGACGATCTTTTCGCCGAGACGCGTGCCACCGGCCTTCGAGAACGCCGAACGCCCCTCGTCGGCGGCGCGTGCCTGGAACGCGTTCGACATCAGCCCAACGAGATTCGCGGTCGCCTCAGGCTCGAAGATGACCGTGTAGCGGCCGGGCTCGATGGCCACCGGGTTACGTGATCGCCGCGCCTTTTCGATGGCGCGGTCGGCGACGTTCTGAAAGTCGATCTTCGCCCAGTCGGTATCTTCGGCCCCAACCCAGCCGGAGCCGGTGCCGTCGTTGGTGCGTGCGGTGAGCGTGTAGTTGGCGGTGGTGCCGCGATGATAGGCAAAGAGCCCGGCGTTCGTGCCGATGGCGCTCGCCGACGCGTTGCAGATGATGAAGCCCGCCACGGTGAGCTCCTTGCCGGCGCGCGCGGGAGCAAGTGCCGAGAGCGCGGCCTTGGCACGGTCATCGGCAGTCAGCTCCGCCGTGCGATCGCTCCACGCGTTCACGCTGCCGTACTGCTGCGCTGCGAGTTCACCAAGATACTCCGGATCTTCCGGTGCCAGTTTGGCGAGCGCTTCGGACTGCTGCACCGCGCGACGCAATCCGTCGTCGCTGCGGTCGTTGGTCACCACACTCGCTTTGCGCTTGCCGAACACACTCTGCACACGAATGGTGGTGTTGGTCGTTGCGCCGCTCGTGGACATCTGGTTGTCGGCGAAGCGCAGGTTGGTTTCGCGGCTGCTATTCACACTCACGCGCACAGCGTCGGCTTTGCTGAGCTTCACCGTGCGCTCCACCAGCGCCTGGGCCTCGTCGCGTGACAGGACGCCCGCGGGGGTCGCGGCGCGGCCGATGTGGAACAGCGACTTCGGCGCGTCGTTGTCGGAAAGAGTGCTCACAGCGCACGCCCCGTGTTGATGATGTTGGCATTCTTGAAGCGAGACGGCACGCAGCCGTGGCTGACGGCATTCGACTGGCCCGGTTGCCCCTTGCCGTCATTGAAGGTGCCACCATGCATGTAGCTCTTCTGGCCGCCGAGCATGTCGAGCGTGTTCCAGAAGTCCGGTGTGCGCATTTGATAAGCGGCGTCTTTCACCTGACCCACGATCTTGCCCTTGCGCACTTCGTAGCAGAGCTGCGCGCCGAACTGCGCGTTGTAGCGCTGCTGATCGATGGAGTACGAGGCGCGACCGATCATCGCGATCCCCTTGTCGGTCGCGGCAATGAGATCGTCCCACCCAATGTCCTTGGGGCCGGGCTGTAGCGACACGTTGGGCATGCGCAGGAACGCGACATCGGCCCAGCTCTGCGCGTACGAGCAGCCATGGGAGCGCACGGGCTTGCCGGTCTTCGCGTAGTACTCGCGCAACCACGGCGCCTGCTCGCGGTTGGTCTGGTAATCCACGAGGATGCCGTTCTTGATGATGGGGAATTCGTCCGGCACCACGCCGTCGTCGTCGTAGCCGATCGTGGCGAGCGCGCCGGGTTCGCTGCGATTGCCGACGATCTGCATGATCGGCGAGCCGAACGTGAGCGAGCCGAGCACCTTCTCCGGCGGCGCCACGAACGAGGTGCCGGCGTAGTTGGCTTCGTAGCCCATCGCCCGATCGAGCTCGGTGGCGTGCGCGACCGATTCATGGATCGTGAGGAACAGCTGCGACGGATGCAGAATGAGATCGTAGCGGCCCGGCTCCACCGGTTTGGCGGTGAGCTTCTCGGCCGCTTCGCCCGCCCACACCTTGGCATTGTTCACGATGTCGGCTTCGAGCACGTACTCCCACCCGCGACCGGCGGGCTGCACGACTTCGGGGCCGCGCACGGCGGTGCCCGTACGGTCGGGCGACACTGCGGTGCATGACATCGTGACCCAACTGCGCACGTAGTCCTGCGTGGTCACGGTGCCTTCGGTATTGGCGTAGTTGCGTTCTTCCTTCACGAACGACAGCCCACTGTTCACGAAGCGCACCGTGGGAACCGTGAGTGCGGCGGCGTTGGCGCGCAGCAGCAGGTCCGCCTTTTCTTCAATCGCGATCGTGAACGGATCGATGGTGTACGAGCTGCGCCACGTCTTGTCGACCTGCGCGGGCGCAGGCGCGAGCTCGACACGGCGGTCGCGGGCGACTCGGTTGGCCTTGGCAATGGCGACTGCCTCCTGCGCGGTGCTCCCCACGCCGGTCTTGCTCAGCTCCTGCGTGGCGGCAAAGCCCCAGCAGCCATCGACGAGCACGCGCACACCGCACCCCATCGTGTCGGTTTCCACGACATCGGTGATCTGCTTTTCGCGCGTCTGCACGCTGTTGTTGCGGTTGCGCGAGATGCGCACGTCGGCCCACGACGCGCCGGCGCGCTTGGCGGCGTCGAGCGCTTCCATCATGAGCTCGCGCGTGACGGCGTCGGTGTAGAGCGCCGGCAGGCGGGGCGGGGCAGGGACGGCCTCGAGGAGGCGGGGACCGACGGCGAGCGCGCCGAGCGCCGCACCACCAGTCGCAAGAAAATCGCGGCGGGAAGTCATGCTCAATACTATGGCCAGAGCGCCAGGATCGTTGGGCGATCCCGGCGCTGGGGCAATCCGCTGGTGGTCGAACGGCTACTTCAAATTCGCCTTGAAAAACGCCGTCGTCTTCGCGAACGCATCTTCCGCGGCGGCCTTGTCGTACGCCTGACCGCTCGGATTGGCGAAGGCGTGATTGGCGTTCTCGTATACGTTGATCGTGACCGACTTGCCGGCCTTCTTGATCTGCGCTTCCATGGCCCGCACGCTGTCGAGCGGGATGCCCGTGTCCTTGCCCCCGAACAGGCCAAGCACCGGGGCCTTGAGGCGCGCGATCTCGGCGGCGTTGGTGATGGGCGCGCCGTAATACATTACCACGGCGTCGACGCCAGCGCCCGCCGCAAGCGCCGTGCGGAGCGACCAGTGACCGCCAAAGCAGTATCCCACGGTGCCCACCGACGTCGCGCCGTTCTTGCGCAGATACGCCACCGCCGAGGCGACGTTGCGCTCACCGGCGGAAATGTTCGACATCCCCGCTTGGTACAGCTTCATCGCCGCGTCGGGGGTCGTGGCCACGGCGCCACCAAAGAGGTCGACGGCGAGCACCGTGTACCCCTCACCCGCGTAGCGATCGGCCATGGCCTTCATGTTGTCGTTCAGCCCCCACCACTCGTGGACCATGACGATGGCCTTGCCCGTGGCGCCACTACTGGGCGTGGCGAGGTAGCCCGAGATCGACTTGCCCCCCTCGGTGCCGTACACCACCATCGTGCCGCGCACGGCCATGCGCGGCGCAATCCGCGCCGCCGGCGAGGCGGTCGGCGTCTCGTTCATGTGCTCGCGGTGCATCGCCGCGGCGTAGTCAGCGTGCGTGTTCGCCTGCTGAGCGGCCAGGGGAGACGCAAAGAGCGCGCCCGCGAGGAGCAGCGTTGAACGGCTGGTCATGGTCATGTCGTGGGGTGTGTGCGGGAAAGGACTGGACACGTACGGTGGGCTGTCCCTGCTGCGGGCAATCTAAACACTACTGAGATCGTCCGTTCCGGATATCGCTAGAACTGCATGCACGGAGACTTCCAAGGACCAGAGGACACCGAGCGTACTCCGCAGTTGGCTCCGTGGCCTCTGCTCCTTGGATGCCTCCGTGTGAGCCGTTCCAAACCGAGCCGCCATCCCGGGACCTGCCGCCTTTACGCCCCGATCGCCCGCGCCAGAATGGCCGGATCGATGTTCCCCCCAGTCGTCACCACCAACGTCGTCCGCCCCCGCGTTTCGAGCTTTCCCGACAGCAGCGCCGCCAGCGCCGCCGCCCCGCCTGGTTCCACCACCAGCTTGAGCTCGCGCACCGCAAAGGCGATCGCCGCCAGTACCTCGTCGTCGGTCACGCGCAGCCCACGTCCCACGCGCGGCTGGTTGATGGAGAAGGTGAACTCACCCGGAATGTCGGTCACGATGGCGTCGCAGATGGACCGCTTGCCCGGCTCGTTGGCGACCCGATGCCCCAGCTCGAGCGAGCGGGCCATATCGTCGAACTCCGTCGGCTCACACGGATGCACCACCGTCCCAGGCGACACCGCCTCGGCGGCGAGCGCACACCCCGCCGTCAGCCCACCCCCGCCGCAGCAGACCAGCAAGGCGTCGGGCGTCATGCCAAGTGCCTGCGCCTGCGCGAGCGCTTCGAGTGCGAGCGTGCCCTGACCGGCCACAATGTGCGGATCCTCGAAGGGCGGCACCACCGTCGACCCACGTTCGGCGGCAATGCGTCCGCCAATCGCCACGCGATCTTCCGTCCAACGGTCGTAGAGCACCACCTCCGCCCCGAAGGCACGGGTGCGCTCGATCTTGAGCGCCGGCGCGTCCTTGGGCATCACGATCACGGACCGCATCCGCAGCAGCGTCGCACTGTACGCCACTGCCTGCGCGTGGTTGCCCGACGAATACGCCACGACACCGCGCTCACGCGCTTCCGGCGACAGCTGCAACAGGCGATTGAGCGCGCCACGCAGCTTGAAGGAACCGGTGTGCTGCAGCACTTCCGCCTTGAGCAGCACCGGACCACCGGCAACGGCATCGAGCGCCGGCGACCGGAGCAGGGGAGTCACGGCGGCATGCGGGGCAATACGCGCGAGGGCCGCGCGGATGTCCGCGATCGTGGGAGCGGTCAGTGGAGACGTCATGCCGAAGTATCGAGAAAAGACCGAGCCCCTGCCAGTTGTCTGCCGAGTTCGGTGTACGGCTCGGCCCTGCTCAGCAGTTCGTCCCCTCGCGGCGTAGTACGAACGATGCTGTCTCCCCTCCGAATCCCCGCTGCCGTCCGCGCGTGTTGTGCCAACGCCGCTGCGGTGGGCAGTCTCGTGTTGTTGTCGGCCCTGCCCACACTCGCACAACCTGCGGTGCACGTCAACAATGTCGAATACCGCGTGTATCGCACCTCACGCAACATTTCGCTCGACGGCCGTTTCTCCGAGCCAGAGTGGGCGCAGGCCGACTCCATTACGGACTTCCGCCAGCGCGATCCGGTGGAAGGGGCGCCGGGTACCGAACGGACGGTGGTTCGGTTGCTCGCGACCCCAACCGGACTGGCTATTGGTTGGTCATGCTACGACAAGGACGCCGCGCACATCGTGCGATCGCAGGTGCGCCGCGACGCCGAGCTGCGCAGTGACGACTATGTGTCCATGGGCATCGACGGGCTGCACGACAAGCGCAGCGCATTCTACTTCCGCGCCAACGCGAACGGCGCCATGTGGGACGGTGAGCACGTCGATATCGAAACCGGCAACGAAAGTTGGGACGGCGTGTGGGATGTACGCACGTCGGTGACGAACGAAGGCTATTTCCTGGAGATCTTCATTCCGTGGGCGACACTCCGCTACGCCGAGGGCGACAGCGTCATGGGGATGAACTTCCGCCGCTTCATGCCGCGCAAGAACGAGGAAGTGTTGTGGCACGCGTGGCGTCGACCCGAAGGGCTGCGCTTCCTCGAGAAGGAAGGGCTCGTCGGGAATCTCGATGGTCTGCCGCGCCGTCCACGCCTCGAAGCGCGGCCGTATCTGTCCACCGAATCGCGCCTCGCCGAGCGCCGCTACTTCGCCGTTCGCGGCGATACGGTGCTGGCTCGTCCGAGCAACGATGCCAACATCGGTCTCGATATCAAGGCACCCATCACCAACACGATCACCGCCGACATCACGATCAACCCCGACTTTGCGCAGGCGGAAGTCGACCGGCAGATCGTCAACCTCACGCGCTTCCCGCTCTTCTTTCCGGAGCAGCGTCCCTTCTTTACCGAAGGCTCGGCCATCTTCGATTTCGGACGTCCGCGTGACTCGCAGATGTTCTACTCGCGACGCATCGGGCTCGGTGCGAATGGTACACCGGTAACGATTCCGTTCGGCGTGCGCATGCAGGGGCGCGCCGGAAGCCGGCAGGTAGGCTTCCTTGCGGCTCGCACGTCGGGCGACGAGAACACCACCAACGCCGTGTTGCGCGTGAAGCAGGATGTGTTGGGGCGTGGATACGTGGGCGCGATGGGCACCTTCGCCGGCGAAACCGGCAGACCCGGCAGTGCGGCCGGCGGCGTGGATTTCCTGCTGCCGTATGTGGTACAGGGCGGGCAGAATCTCGTGTTTCTTGGCAATGCCGCGTTCAGTCGCGACTCTGCGGGTGGCGAAATCGGAAGCCACTACCGCCTCATGGTCGACTATCCCAATGACAACGCGGATATCACGTTGCGGGTCGATCGCATCGACGAGGCCTACGATCCAGCGCTCGGCTTCGTCCAGCAGCGCGGCATCAATCGCATAGCCGGCAGCACGCAAATCACGCCGCGGCCACGCAAGCGCAGCCGTCTCGTTCGGCGCTACGAGTTCAACGTGGCCAACTACGAGGTGGTCTGGGGGAGCAACGGGGGCCTCGACAATGCCTCGTTTTCGGTAAAGCCGTTCGGCTTGCAGTTGCAGAACGGGGACCGCCTCGAAGCCACGGTGCGGCGGCGCTTCGATGCCCCCAAGAACGCCTTCGCCTTGTTCACGAACGCCACGGTGGCGCCCGGCCAGTACTGGTGGACACGCCGTGAGGTGCAGTATCAGGGTGCCGAGGCGCGACGCGTGAAAGTGTCGCTGACGGCCAGTCGTGGCGACTTCTACAACGGGGAGTCGTCCGACGTGACGGCGAGTGTGCGATTGCGTCGCGCACCGCACATGTTGCTCACCGCCGATATCCAGGTCTCCGACGTCCGGCTGCCGCAGGCACGCTTCACGGCGAATACCGCGCGGCTGCGTGGTGATTATGCGTTCAACCCGCGCCTCAACACCACCCTCTTTGCGCAGTGGGACAACCAGTCGCAGCGGGCCAGCACCAATGCGCGCCTGCGCTGGACGGTGAAGCCGGGCAGTGATTTGTATGTGGTTTGGAATAGCGCATGGCCCACCGGCCTCGAGCGTTCCATTCCCTGGGCACGTCCGTCGCGTGGTGGACTCGTGACCAAGTACGTGTACTTTTTTCGTGCCTGATCGGCCGCCGCACCTGCTGGCGCCGACCACCGACTGGCCCCCGGATCCCTCCATGAGATTGTCGATGCTGACCATACGAGTTGCCGCCATGCTGGTGCTGTCGACGCTGACCGTCTTCGCCCCGTTGCTGGGTGCACAGTCGCAACCTGCGTCGCGCGGCACGTTGTTCATTGTCGGCGGTGGTACGCAGCCGGCGGCGCTGGTGGACGACTTCGTGAAGCGGTCGGGGGGCGCGTCGGCCCGTATTGTGGTGTTCGCCATGGCGAGCGCAAGCGGCGAACGCAGTGGCGACGCCAAGGCCAAGGACCTGCAGGCCCTCGGCGCGCAGGCACGGAACATCTGGATCACGCGCGAGCAAGCGGACAACGACTCGATCGTTCGCCTGCTCGACGGAGCCACTGGCGTGTGGTTCGGCGGTGGCGACCAGAACCGGCTCACCGCGGTACTGCGTGGTTCAAAGGTGGAGCGCGCGATTCGGGCGCGCTACGACGCGGGCGCCGTGGTTGGTGGTACGTCGGCGGGCGCAGCGGTGATTTCGTCGCCAATGATTACCGGTGAAGAACTCCTGCGTCGCGACACGACCGAAACATGGACGCGCGTGAAGCGCGGAACGGTCCAGGTGGACAGCGGCTTTTCCTACATCACCAATGCCGTCATCGACCAGCACTTTCTGCGGCGCAAGCGGCACAATCGCTTGATGAGTCTCGTGCTGGCCGATGCGCCGCACCTGGGGATCGGTATCGACGAGGGGACGGCGCTCATCGTGGAACCATCCGGGCTCTGGCGCATCGCCGGTGCGAGCGCGGCGCTCATCATCGATGCGCGTGATGCCATCCGCACTGCCGCCGACCGTGACGTGCTCGGCGCAAGCAACGTCCGCATGCATCTGCTCCCCGACGGCGCCACGTTCGATCCCACCACCGGCCACGCCATCCTCGGCGCGACCTCCACGAAGAAATAGCACGCCGCACCCAGTCAGACTCTCTGAACATTCGAGAACCGGCCGGCATCAGCCCTCGACCCCCGACCACTCCCTACGGCACCGCTGTTTCACCGCTGCTACACTGCTGCTGTCCCCACCCCCGTCCTGGTCCGCACCAGTCTCGCGCCTTCCGGCACGTCGAGGGTGACCTCGACCGTCGTGGGGTGCAGTACAAAGCACGTTGCTCCACTTCCGCTCAACATGCCGATGGCCGCATGACCAGTCTCACGTACGCGGACGGCGCATTCGCGGACGCGTGGTAACACGTTGTGGACGCCGGTGTGCATGGCTGGCACCACCTGCTCGAAGTCGTTGCCGGCAATCGCCGCCAGTGACGCCCAATCACGGAATGCCGAGGCCTCGTAGCCGAAGGCCCCGACGGTTTCGCCCCGCGCGTCGCGGGCGCGCGCGAACTCGCCATACGCCGCACCGGTGTTCACCCCGGACGGAAACACCACGAGTGTGAGCGCCATTGGCGGCAACGCTGGCAGCGGCAACAAACGATCGCCGCGTCCCCATGCCCACGCTCGTGCATGGCCGGCCACGAGAAACGGCACGTCGGCGCCGAGGCGGCCGGCAATTTCCAACAGACGCGGCAATCCCACCGGCGTGGGGCACAGCCCTTCGAGGGCGCGGAGCACCGCCGCCGCGTCGGCACTGCCACCACCGAGTCCACCGCCCACCGGGATGTGCTTGTCGATGGCGATGTGCCACGAGGCGTCCCATGAGGCAGCGGTGCAATACGCCTCCGCCGCGCGCCACGCGAGGTTCTGGTCCACGGGCCCGAGGCCCCCGCTGGGCATAGTGGGGCCACTGCAGGTGAGGCTGCGCGGTCCCGAGCCAATGCTCACCTGGACGAGGTCGTGCAAGTCGAGTCGCTGAAAGAGCGTTTCGATGCCGTGATAGCCGTTGGCCTCGCGCGCGAGAATACGGAGCACGAGATTGATTTTCGCGTGCGCGCGCTCCGTACGCGCCGTGGTCGTGGTGGTGGCCAATCCCGTCACGTGCGCGCGGTCCGTCTCACGTGGTCACGACGAGATCGAGCAGATCGCTCAGCTCTTCGAACAGCGATTGGGCTTCGGGCTGCGCCAGTGAGCCGCGCTGCCAATGCACCTTGAGCTGGTCGCGCACTTCGCGCGCTCGTGCCACGGCGGAATGTCCGCGATACAGCAGCGAATCGATGGACACGATCGCGATTTGCGGCGCCGGCGCACCGTTCCAGGTGAGATTGGCCTGTTTCACCTGCACGGCGAGCTGGCCGTCGCTCAGTTCGCGATCCATGAGCAGCTGCGCAAAGCCTTGCACGCCGGCACGTTCGGTACTGGTTCCCAACGGCGCGCGGGCCATCTTCGTGCAGAGCGTGGTGATGCTGGAGGCGCCGTAGCTTTCGGCGACGTCGGAGAGGCCGAGCAGCGCCCGGCGGACGCCGTCGGTGAGCGCCAGTTGTGGTGCACCGGCCGCGCTGGTTGCGAGTGCGGCGCATTCGCGTGCAACGCCGTCGGCTGCAGCGGCGATGTCCGTTCGAAAACGCACCGCGAGGGTGACCGCCGGCGTGGGGTTGCGCTGCAGGAGGGCGGGTTTGCCGTCCTCGGGAAAGAAGCGCGAGATCGGCATCACCTGGGCCGTCGGCGACGCCGCCGGTGCACTGGTGGAGAGATAGCCAGTGGCCACGGAGGCCAAGGCTGCGGACTGCGACCGCGCGCGCCGCTGCTCGGCGTCCGCCCAGACGGCTGCTCTGTCGACCAATTGGCGCAATTCCGCGAGCGCGCTGCGCACCGCAAAATGGAGGCGCTGATCCCAGCGTAGCTCCTGATCACGTAGTCCCGCCGCAATGCGTTCGAGCGTGGAGGCAAAGTCGGGCAGCCCGTCGAGGCGCGTCATGGTGGCGCTGCCTCGCAGCGCCCGCGCGCTGGCGAGAAACGCCGCCGCATCGGGGGCGGCCGGGTCGGCCAGCATCTGCTCGAGCCGATCGAGATACTCGCCGGCTTCCTTCTGAAAAAACGCGATTAGCGCCTGTGGTGCACTCATGCGCGGGAGAGCAGGGGAGAGTTCGGCACGGCTGCCCGTTCAGAACCGATCGGCTTCGCGGGCGTCGTCCATCGCCGTCCGCACTTCCTGCACGGCAGCGACAAGCCCGGTAAAGATGGCGCGCCCGACGATGGCGTGCCCAATATTGAGTTCTTCGATTTCCGGAATCGCCGCCACCGGTCCGACGTTCTCGACCGACAGTCCGTGCCCAGCGTGGACGGCCAGTCCGAGCGACGCGCCAAGTGCCGCCGCGTCCTTGAGCGCCTGCAGCGTGGCCGGGTTCCGTGGCGCGTGCGCGTAGGCACCGGTGTGCAGCTCGATCGCGTCGGCATCGACGGCCTTGGCAAGGCGCACCGCCGCCGCATCGGGATCGATGAACAGACTGGTGCGGATACCGGCGCGTTTCAGACGCATCACGGCCGCACGCACCGCTGTTTCGTGGCCGATCACGTCGAGGCCGCCCTCGGTCGTGACTTCCTCGCGCCGCTCAGGTACCAGCGTCACCTGGGCGGGCCGAAGTGTTTCGGCGAGCACCAGCATGTCGTCGGTTATGGCACACTCCAAGTTGAGGAGCGTGGTGACCGTCGCCGCCAACCGCTGGATGTCGTCGTCCTGGATATGCCGACGATCTTCCCGGAGGTGGGCCGTGATCCCGTCGGCGCCTGCCTGCTCGCAGAGAGCGGCCGCCGCCACCGGATCGGGAGTGGCGCTGCGGCGGGCCTGACGGACAGTGGCCACGTGATCGATGTTGACGTACAGACGCTGGTAGCGAAGCGACATCTTGAGGGTAGGGCTGGGAACGGTGACAACCCGTCAGGGCTGTCCGGAAAATCGCCGGCGACGGACCGGCGGAACATACGCACGGGGGAATGGTGATAGCTTACACCAGTGCCCGTTTACACCGAAGGTAAGGAGGCTGTGGTGCCCGGTATGCAGCAGACGAAGCAGAATCAGCGCACAGGAGTTCGCATGGTGACCGCCGCGGCCGCGGCCGCGCTCCTGATCACGAGTGCCTGCGCCCGCCAGGCGGTTTCCTCCGAAATGTCGTTGCCGGGGGCTGCGGTGACGCCGTCGCTGGGAGCCGCACCTCCGGGCACGGTCGGCGGCGCTACCGGTCGCGGTGCCGTCGAGGCGTTCATGGGAGCCGTCAAGGCACAAGATCTCCAGGCGATGTCCGGCTTGTGGGGCAACGAAAAGGGATTGGCCCGCGATCAGTACAAGCGCGACGATCTGGAAAAGCGGCTTGTCATCATGCAGTGCCTCCTGCAGCATGACGCGTTCCGGTTTGTCGAAGCCGGCCCTCGCCTCCAGACCGGTGGGCGGCAGGAGCACCTGGTGGAGCTCAGGAAGGGCAAACTGACCGCCCAGACCACCGTGACCACGGTGCCAGGGGCCAACGGGCGCCAGCTGGTCGAAGACATCGACGTAACCAAGCTGCGCGATTTCTGCAGCTGACCCGTGGCGCCGTGCCCAGCCGGTTCGTGGCAGGGGCGTCTCGGGGTACCCCGTCTGGACAGGCCGACTAGTATTCGGACAGTTCGACGAGGACTCCTCCCGTGGCACTCGGATGCAGGAAGGCAATGCGCTTGCCTTCGGCGCCCAGGCGCGGGACCTCGTCGATAAGTCGGAGACCGGCGTCACGGCACTTCTGCAGCATGCCGTCGAGGTCGTCGACGGCGAAGCAGACGTGATGGATGCCGGGGCCCCATTTGGTGACGTACTTGCCAATCGGTGACCCCGCGTCGTCCGCGTGCAGGAGCTCCACCAACGATTCTCCGGAGGCGAGTCCCACAATCGTGGCGCCGTCGGCATCGCTGAGCGGGACTTCTGGCATCTCCAGCACGTCTCGCATGAACGGCAGCAGCTCGTCGATGGCGCGAACGGCTATCCCAATGTGGGCGATGCGCGTGCCGCGGCGAACGGAATCGGTCATATCGGTCCAGGTTCCTGATCGGGTGGGTGATCCCGAATTCTAATCCCGCACAGTGGCGTCAGCCCAGCAACGTCTTGCGCGGCGGCGTCACATGGAGTCACGATGGCGAACGCAGTCGAAGTGAAGGACGAGACCTTCACCACGGAAATCGAGGAGCAGACCGGCTTGTCGGTGGTCGACTTCTGGGCAACGTGGTGTGCCCCCTGCCGCATGATCGCCCCGATTGTCGAGCAGTTGGCGGCCGACTACGCCGGCAAGGTCAAGGTGGCCAAGCTCGACGTCGACAACAATCAGCGCACCGCCGCCAAGTTCAACGTGCGGTCCATCCCCACCATCCTGTTCTTCAAGGACGGGAAGCTGGTCGATCAGGTCGTCGGGGCGGTGCCGCGTCCGGCGCTCGAAGCGAAGTTCAAGGAGCACGCCTGAAGCAGGGCATCCTGAGGCTGACGTGAGTCAGTCCGGGGATCCGTCCGGTCAACCGGTCGTCGAGGGCGCTTCGACGCTGGCGACGCGGGCGGCGGAACTCTGGCCCCAGGCGGTAACGCCTGGGGCTTTGCACGTCGTGAGTACGCCCATCGGCCATCTCGCCGACATCACGTTGCGCGCGCTCGCCGTGCTGCGTGGGGCGGCCGCCATCTGCTGCGAAGACACCCGGCATGCGCGTCCGTTGCTCGACCGCTATGGCATCGGCACGGCCACGCTCGCGCTGCACGAGCACAATGAAGCGAGTATGATTCCGCGGGTGCTCGAGCGGCTGCGCGCGGGGGAGGGCATCGCCCTCATTAGCGACGCGGGGACGCCGCTCGTCTCCGATCCCGGGGCGCGTCTGGTCGACGCCGCCCTCTCGGCCGGGATCCGCGTGGTTCCCGTGCCCGGCGCGTCGGCCACCTTGGCCGCGCTCGTGGCCTGCGGCCTCACACCGCACCCATTCACGGTGCTGGGATTTCCCGAGCGAAAAGGCAAGGAGCGCGAGAACACGCTGGCGCTGGCGGTGCGGTCGCCCCATGCCGTCGTGCTCTTCGAATCCCCCAACCGCCTGGTCGACACCCTGCGTGAGCTGGCGGCCATCGCTGGCCAGGCGCGTCCCGTGGCGGTGGCGCGGGAGCTGACGAAGCATTTCGAGGAGATCCGGCGCGGAACGCTGGAGGATGTCGCCGCGTATTACGAGGCAGTCCCTCCCCGGGGGGAAATCGTGATCGTGCTGTCTGGTGCGACGGCCGCGGAACCCACGGAAGACGGCCTGCGCGCCACCGCCGATGCGTTGCGCGCCGAAGGCTTCCGCCCGCGCGACATTGTTCGCACGCTGATGGACGAGCACGGCGCCAGTCGCAATCTTGCATATCGCCTCGCCCACGACACCTGAATCTCCCTGCCATGCGGCTTTCGCAGCGTCCATTCCGTTCGGTTCTGCTCGCTGCGTGTGTCGCCCTCCCGGTCGGGCTGGCTGCGGCCCGACCGTTTGTGCCGGCCGCTGCCGTACCGGTGCCGGGCCCGGGTCGCCTGGCCGTGGCGCGTTTGCAGTACGAAGGAGGCGGGGACTGGTACGCCAATCCGTCCAGCCTCCCCAACCTCATTCGCGCCATCGCGGAGCGCACCTCGCTCCCCATCGAGCGCACCGAAGCCAAGGTCACACTCACCGATTCGTCGCTCTTCGACTTTCCGTTCCTGCACGCCACCGGACACGGCGAGATGAAGTTCAGTGACGTCGAAGGGCGTCGTCTGCGCGAGTATCTCACGCGCGGCGGCTTCCTGCACGTCGACGACAATTACGGGCTCGACGAAAGCTTCCGGCGCGAAATCGCCAAGGTCTTTCCCGACCGCCCGCTGGTGGAGGTGCCCACGTCGCACCCCATCTACCACCTCGTGTACGACTTCCCCACCGGCCTGCCAAAGGTCCACGAGCACGACGGCAAGCCGGCCAAGGGCTACGGCCTCTTCATCGGCAACCGTCTGGCCCTCTACTACACATTTTCCGCAGACCTCGGCAACGGATGGGAAGACGTGGGCACGTATCCGGATCCGCCGGCGCTGCACGAGCAGGCCATTCGCCTCGGCGTGAACCTCTTCACCTACGCGGCCACCAGCCGCGTGCAGCCGTGAGCCGGGCATGACGGTGCCGGCGATGAACAGCGCGGCTTTGGCGACGGGGGGCGGCCGCGCCCTCGAGACCCGACTGGGTGGTGAACAGCAATCGCTTGCCACACGTGGCACAATAGGCGCGACGTTGGCGGCGGTCGCAGTGCTGGCCGCGGTGCTGGCGGCGTCGACGCTGGGACTGGGTGATGGCCGTTGGCTCGCGTTACCCGCGCCGTTGCCGCTGCTGCTGGCGGTGGCCGCGGTGAGTGGGGCCGGCGCCATGTTCCTCTGGCGCTGGCGCGCGCTGCAGTCCACGCTGCGGCTCCCCATGTTGGCCGGTGCGGTCGAACGCGAGCAGCAGCTGCGCGAAGGCTCATTGCGCGGGGCGCTCGAAGTGGCGGGTACCGGCGCACTCGGCGCACGCGCCGCCGATGATGTGGCGCGTCGCCTCAAGCCCGGTACGCTGGCACCGGAACTGGCAAGTGCCCTCACGACGGCGCTGCTCCTGGCTGCCGGGGCCGCCGTCATTGGCTTGGCGTTGCTCGTTGGCGCCGCGCGTGCGGTGCCCGATGGATTGGCCGCCGTGTTGCAGCCGGTGAGCGCGTGGCGCGGGACGCTGCTGCCGGCACTCGCTTTCGACAACCTCACCACGCGCGTCCCGCGTGGGATGCCGGTGACGGTGCGTGTGGTAGCCACCGGCCGTCAGACGGTTACGGTTTCGCGGCGCTCGGAAGGTGAAGCCTTGCGCGATACGCTGCTCACCGTCCCCGACGATGGCGTAGTGTCGCTCGCGCTCGGTCCCGTGCGCGCCGCGACGTCGTTGCGCGTCTCCGACGGGCGTTCGGCTGAACTGACCGCCGCGCTCGTGGTCGAGGAGCGCGGCTGGCTGGGCGATGTGTCGTTGCGCGCCGAGTATCCCGCGTACCTGCGGCGTGCGGACGAAACGTTGGAACCGGTGCCGCCACTGCGCGTGCCGCGCGGAACGCGCATTCGCGTGCGCGTCATGTTGCGCGGTGGGGCGCGCAACGCCGTCGTGTCCGATGGCCGTACTGATGTGCCGCTCGTGGCTGCTGCCGCCGCGGCCGGTGATGCGGTGCCCGCCGAGGGCGCCTTTACCGTCGATCGTGATGGCGCGTGGCTGTGGCGCGCAGAAGCCACGCCACGAGCCGATGGCGCGGTGCTGCCGCCCGAGCTCCCCGACGCGCTCCCCTTCACGGTCATTCCCGACCAGTCGCCCGAAGTGCAGATCGTGTCGCCCATGAGCGATACCGCCATTGGCCCCACCGGTGAAGTCGCGGTGCTGGTCGATGCGGGTGACGATCACGGCGTGGCGCGGGTGCATCTCGTGCTCTGGAAGGAGTCTGCCTCTGGGGCTGGCGGCGTGGCTCGCGAGCGACTGGCGGTCGCGTCGCCATCGTCGCCGATGTTTCAGGGGGGCGCGACGGTCACGCTCGACGGCCGTGGGCTCGAACCCGGTGACAAGCTGCATGTGACGGCGGTGGCGACGGACGACTCGCCGTGGGCGCAGCAGGCGCAGAGCGCCGAGATCATTCTGCGCATGCCGACGCTATCGGAGCAGCGGGCGATGGCGCGTTCGCTCGCCGATTCGCTGGCCTCGCGCGCGCTGCAGTTGGCGCAACAGGAAAAGCGATTGCAGCAGAACACTACCGACGCCTCGCGTAGTCGCGATCTCAAGGCCGGCGGCGGCGATCAGTCGGCGTCGAACGGCGCGAAGAGCGATGCGGCCAAGCAGCAGATGAGCTTTGCCGCCGCCGAGAAGGCCAAGCAGTTGGCGCGCGATCAGCAGCAGCTGTCCGCCAAAGTCGATTCGTTGCGCATGAACGCCAAGGAACTCGAGTCGCGTCTCAAGAACGCCAACGCACTCGATACGACGTTGGCCTCACGCATGCGCGACATTCAGAGAATGCTGCGTGATGCGATGACCCCCGAAATGCAGAAGCAGCTCGAGGCGCTCAACAAGAACTCCGACAAGTTGAGCGGCGCGCAGGCGCAGCAGTCCATGCAGCAGCTGTCGGAAGCGCAGAAGCAGATGCGCGAGCAGCTCGAGAAGAGCGCCGAGATGCTGAAGCGTGCGGCGCTCGAGGGCGCCATGCAGACGTTGCGCGATGACGCCAAGGATCTGTCGAAGGCGCAGCAGCAGATGGCCGACCGCATGGACGGCAAAACCGACGGCACGTCGCCGCAAGGAGAGGGCAAGCCGGGCGAAAGGAAGCCCGGTGAGCGGAGTGCGACGCCGCCCAATCAGGATCCGCGGTCGCTGGCCGACCGTTCGCGCGATCTCGAGCGCGAAGTGCAGGCGTTGGCCAAGCGGCTCGAAGAAGCGGGGGCCAAGCCCGGCGCCGCGAAGACACGTGAAGCACAGCCCTTGGCCAAGGAAGCCGCCGACGCCATGAGCAAGGCGGCGGAGCAACAGCGGCAGCAACAGCAGCAAGGCCAGCAGGGTCAGCAGGGTCAGCAAGGCCAGCAGGGTCAGCAAGGCCAGCAGGGTCAGCAGGGCCAGCAAGGCCAGCAAGGCCAGCAAGGCCAGCAGGGTCAGCAAGGCCAGCGTCAGCAAGGCCAGCAGGGCGCACAGCAGGCGCGGCAGGCTGCCGATGCCATGGAACGTGCGGCGCAGCAGCTGTCGCAGGCCCGTGATGCGCAGGTGAACGCGTGGAAGGGCGAGCTCTCCGACCAGCTCGACCAGTCCATCAACGAGACCATGCAGCTCGCGCGGCAGCAGGCGGAGCTCGAAAAGAAAATGCGCCAGTCGGCGCAGCAGGGGCAGCAAGGTGCGCAGGGCATGCAAGGCGAACAGAGCGCGCTGCAGCAAGGCGTGCAGCAGGCGGCCGAGCGGTTGGAGCAGGCCGGGCGCTCGTCCTCGCTGTTGTCGCAGCGCTCGCAAAAGCAGATGGGCGAAGCACAGCGTCGTGTGCAGCAGGCCACCCAGGCCATGCAGCAGGCAGGGCAGGGACAGCCGGGCGGTACTGAGCAGGCGCAAAACGCCATGAAAGACGCCACCGAGGCGCTCAATCAGGCGCTCAGTTCGCTCGTGCGCGATCGCGAGCGGGTGAACAACGCGCAGTCGGCGTCGGGCTTCACGGAAATGATGGAGCAGCTCAAGCAGCTCGCGCAGCAGCAGGGGCAGCTCAATAGCCAGATGCAGGGGCTCAACATGATGCCGGGCGGCGCCAAGGGCGATCAGGCGCAGCAGCAGGCCCGCGTGTTGGCGCGCCAGCAGCGTGAAGTGGCACGCAGTCTCAACGACGTGTCGGATGCCGACGAAACCGGGCGTACCGATGCCCTCGCCAAGGAAGCGCAGCAGTTGGCGCAGCAGCTTGAACGCGGCGGTCTCGATCCCAACGTCGCCGCGCGTCAGCAGCAGCTGTATCGTCGTCTGCTCGATGCCGGTCGTTTCCTCGAGCAGGACGAACGCGATGATCAGGGACCGCGCGAAGCCAAGGCTGGCAACGGTTCGGGCGGGCGCGTCGATGGGGCACAGTCCGGCAAGGCGGGGAGCAAGTATACGCCGCCCACCTGGAACGATTTGCGTGGTCTTGGTCCCGACGAGCGTCGGATCGTGATCGAATACTTCCGTCGACTCAATGGCACGACGCCTCCGTAAGGTCGGTCGTGCCACCGTCCTGGTGGCGATGTTGCTCGTGCCGGCGCGGATTGCCATGCACGCGCAGGCTGCGCCGCCCGCCGGCGACCCGCTGTCGCGCGCGATGGAAGCCGAAGACAAGCGCAACACGGCCGTCGCCTCGATTGCCTACCGCGAGGTGCTCCAGGGGGCGCTGACCCTTGGCAAGACCGACGGAGACCGGGTTGCGCTCGCGCTGCTCGGACTCGAGCGCGTGTGGGTCGATGCGGGCCAGCTCGATTCGATCGTGCCGGTGGTGTCACGCGTCTTGCAACTGCGTCCCAGCGACCCCACGGCGCGCTCGGTGCAGCTGCGCACGCTCGTGACCATCGGGCGCGACGCCGACGCGCGGGAGGCGTACATGAACTGGCGCCGCATTGCCCCCAGCGACGCGGCGCCGTACCGCGAATATGCCCGGCTGCTGCTCCAGCGGGGCCGCGCGCTTGCCGCCGATACCGTGCTGACCGAAGCCGCGCGGTACATGGGCGCCGCCGGCGCGCTCTCCGGCGAAACGGCGCAGCTCAACATCGCGCTGCAACGATGGGTGCCGGCAGCGGTCGCCTTCCGCGATGCGCTCACCGACCAGCCATGGCTCGAAACGGCCGCGCTTTTTGGTCTGCAGCGCGCGCCGGACGCCGTGCGCGATTCCATTCGCACCGTGCTCAATGCCGACCGGGTGCGCTTCGGTCCGCGCCGGCTGCTCTCCTCACTCGAGTTTGCGTGGGGTGACCCGCGTCGCGCGTGGAGTGCCATCAGCACGCTCCCGCCAAGCGACTCCACCACGGGCGCCTGGCGCGACTTTGCCGAACGGGCGGAGCTCAACGAGTCGTGGCTGGTCGCGCGTGATGCGTGGACGGCGGTGCTCGACAAGTCCGGCGATCTCGAGTCGCAGCAGCGGGCGGCCGACGCCGCGCTGCGCGCCGGTGATGCGGCCGGTGCGCTGGCCATCGTGCGACGGCGGGCCAGCGGCTCCCGTACGGGCGCCGACGGCACCCGCACGCCTGCGTTGCTCGGCCTGGAAATCGCCGCCCTCGGCGAACTGGGGCGCGGTGACGAGGCGCAGCAGACGCTCGACGCCGCCGCACGCAAGCTCGATCCCGACACGCGTGCCGCGCTGGCCCGCCCGCTCGTGGGCGCGTGGTTGCGCGCCGGCGATGTCGCGCGTGCACGCACCGCGATGCAGGGGTCGGACTTGGTGGACGACGATGAAATGGTCGGCTGGCTCGCGTTGTACGACGGCGATCTGCTCACCGCGCGCAAGCGACTCGTGCGCGCGGCATCGAGCCGTCCGGAACTCGTCGATGCGTTGGGTATTCTGGCGCGCACGCGCGTGGAGAAGCTCCCGGGGTTGGGCGAGGCGTTCGTCCTGCTCGCGAAGCGTGATTCGGCCGGCGCCGCCGTGCGCTTTACGCGACTGGCGGACTCCGTGGGGACCGCTGGCCCGGCGTTTCTGGCGCAGGCCGCACGGCTGTCGCCTCGCGCGCAGGCGCCCGCGTTGTTCGAACGCATTGTGCGGGACTTTCCGCGCAGCCCGGAAGCGCCCGAGGCGCTGCTGGCCTGGGCACGACAACGGCGCGACGGCGGTGACACAGCGGGCGCGATCACGACACTCGAACGGCTGCTCGTGGACTACACCTCCAGCGCGCTGGCACCACAGGCGCGTCGGGATCTGGAGCGCCTCAAGGGCACCGTGCCCCCCTCGTGAGCAGGTGCGCCATGATACATTTCGAGATGCGTATGCCGCGACTGTTTCTGCTGCTGGCCCTCGTGCTGGGCGTGGTGCGTCCGGCGCCGGCGCAGTACCTGTTGCTGCCCATGGACGACGCCCAGCGCAATCACCTCAAGGCCTACGGCGTCACGTATCAGGCGCTCAAGGCGGGGCAGAAGGCGGAGTGGCTGCTGAACTATCGCGGCGGCGCTTTCCTGCTTCCCGACGTTCCCGATCTCCGCAAGCGCGCCGCGCTTGATGGCGTCTCGGTGGAGCCGTATACCGACGCCAACGTGGCCGCCGCGCGCGCGGAAATCGCCGGTGGCAACATGGACGCGGTCGTTCTCGAACGCGCCCCCAGAATTGCCATCTACCGTCCTGTAGACCAGCCACCCTGGGACGACGCCGTCACGTTGGCGCTGACCTACGCCGGCATCGAGTTCGCCTCGGTGTGGGACGATGACGTCATGAAGGGCGACCTGTCCAAGTACGACTGGGTGCACCTGCATCACGAAGACTTTACGGGTCAGTACAACAAGCTCTATCTCGCGTATCGCGACGCGCCGTGGTTCGTCGCGCAGCGCGAGCGTGACCTGTCCACCGGGCGCAAGTTCGGCAAGAACGATGTACCGGCGCTCAAGAAGGGCGTGGCCGAAAACATCCGCGCGTTCGTCGAGCGCGGCGGGTTTCTCTTTGCCATGTGTGGCGCCACGGAGTCGCTGGACCTCTCCATTGCGTCCATACTCGTCGACATTGCCGGGCCGTTCTCCGACGGCACACCACCGGCCGCCGATGCCGACGCCCGGCTCGACTGGACGCGCGCGCTGGCCTTTCAGGGCGCCCATGTCGAACCGTCGCCGTACGTGAACGCGCTCAGCGACATCGACGGGCACCAGGTCAACGTGCCGTCGCGTCGACAGCCGCTGGGGGCATTTTCGCTTTTCGGGTTCTCGGCCAAGCTCGACCCCGTGGCCACCATGCTCGTGCAGAACCATCGCACGGTCATCGCCGACTTCTATGGCGTGACCACGAGCTTCAACAAGGCCGTCGTGAAGTCGGGAGCGACCGTGCTCGCGCAGGAAGACGGCGCGCCGTGGTCCAAGTATCTTCATGGCGATTACGGCAAAGGCTCGTGGACCTTTCTGGGCGGTCACGATCCCGAAGATCCGCAACATGCCATCGGCAGTCCGCCCACGGACTTGTCGCTGCACCCCAACTCACCGGGCTACCGCCTCATTCTCAACAACGTCCTCTTCCCGGCCGCCAAAAAGAAGCCGCGGAAGACGTGATGGAGAACTGAGCGCGACGTGACGTTGGTCGAGGCTGGCGAAGCACGACTGCTGCCCAGGGCGGCCGCGGCCATTCGCACACAGATCCGGCTCCACGGTGGCAACGAAGTGTGTTTCGTGTGCACCGTCGACGCCGACGGCAACGTGGACACCGCGCGCAAAGTCGCCGCTGGTGACGTACAGAGTGTGCTCGCGCTGCCCGGCGTCGCTGAACGCGGCGAACTGCTCGTGCACAACCACCCGTCGGGCGAGCTTACGCCCAGCGACGCCGACATGCAGGTGGCGTTCGGCCTGCACGGCAACGGCGTGGGCTTTGCCATCGTGAACAACGACGCCACGCGCATCTACTTCGTGACGGAGATTCCCACCGGCAAGACGCTGGTGCCGGTACACCCCGACGACGTGGATGTGGCGCTTGGTCCATACGGACTCATTGCGCAGGCCATGAAGCAGGTGCACGGCGCGCGCAATTACGAAGACCGTCCGAGCCAGCGCGGCATGGCGGCCGAAGTGACGGCGGCCTTCAACGAAGGCGGCGTGGCCTTGCTCGAAGCCGGGACGGGCGTCGGCAAGTCACTCGGCTATCTGGTGCCGGCGCTCCGTTGGGCCGCGGCCAACGGCGAGCGCACCGTGGTGAGCACCAACACCATCACGTTGCAGGAGCAGCTTGTCGCGAAGGACTTGCCCTTTCTGCAGCGCGCCCTCACCGATCAGCCGGTGCGCTTTGCGTTGCTCAAGGGCTGGCGCAACTATCTGTGCCTCTATCGGCTGGAGCAGGCGCAGGGAGCCGGCGCGGCGTTGTTCGAGAACAACGTGACGGAAGAAGTCGAGAAAATCGCCGAATGGGCCAAGCGCACGCAGGACGGGTCGTTGTCGGACTTGGCCACCGCGCCGCGCGCCGACGTGTGGGATGAGGTGTCGGCCGAGCCCGATCTGTGCGGCCGTCTCAAGTGCGAGTTCTACGACAAGTGTTTTCTGTTCAAGGCGCGCAAGGAAGCGGCGAACGCCGACGTGGTCGTGGTCAACCATCACCTGTTGCTCTCCGACCTCGCGGTGCGCCGCCAGTCGCAGAACTGGGATGATGCGGCCGTGTTGCCGGCGTACAAGCGACTCGTGGTGGACGAGGGGCATCATCTCGAAGACGCGGCGGCGTCGCACCTGGGGAGCTCCATCACGCGTCGCGCCCTCGCGCGCATGTTCAACCGCCTCGAGAAGCGCGGCAAGGGCCTGCTGCCGGCGCTCGCGGCGCGCCTGGCCGGCGGCAAGGATCTGCTGAGCGTGGCGAGCCACGATCTCGTGCGGGAGCGTCTGTTCTCGAGCGCGGTGACGGCGCGCGACCGGGTGCAGCTGCTGTTCGAATTGCTGACGGCTGTGCTCGAAATGCAGGGCACCGCCGTGATGCGACTCACCGGGGAGTTTCAGCAGCACGATCTCTGGCGTAACGGGATTGAGGGGACGCTCAAGGAGCTTCTCACCGAAATCGATGCCCTCGCGGCGGGGCTCAAGGTGGTGCGTGACCGTCTCGAGTCCGATCAGAAACGTGCCGAAGAACTGGCGCCGTTGCTGAACGAAGTGCGCGCCGTCTTGCGCCGCCTGGGAAGCGCCGGTGACGCGTTGGCCAAGGGACTGATGGCCCCTGCCGACGGTGAGCCGGTGGTCCGCTGGATGGAGTTCCAGGGCAAGCCCACCGGCAGCGAACGCAATCTGGCGGTGCATTGTGTGCCGCTCGACCTGGCGCCCGTCCTGCGCGTAGATCTCTTTGAGCGCGTGGAGACGGCGATCATCACGAGCGCCACGCTCACGACACACGGTGGCTTCGATTTTCTCGAGCAGCGCCTTGGTATTGATGACGCCAAGCGCAGCAAGCGCAGTGCGGTGTTCCCCTCGCCGTTCGACTATCCCCATCAGGCACTGCTTGTGGTGCCCACCGATTTACCGGCGCCCAACGAGAATGCGCGCGAACACTTTGCGGCGGTCGCGCGTCATCTTCGCGATCTCATGACGGCGAGCGACGGCGGCATCTTCGCGCTCTTCACGAGTCATCGCGATGTGCGCGAGATGGCGGAGTGGTTACGCGGCCCCGGCAACGGCGCGGGATGGCCACTGCTCGTGCACGGCGAAGAATCGCGCGACATTCTGCTGCAGCGCTTTCGCGACGGTGGACGCGCGGTGCTGCTGGGCACGGCCACCTTCTGGGAAGGGGTGGACGTACCGGGCGATGCGTTGCGGGCGCTGCTCATTGCCAAGCTGCCGTTCCGGGTCCCAAGCGAGCCCATGGTGGCGGCGCAGTGCGAAGCCATCGAAGCGCGCGGCGGCAACAGCTTCGGTGAATTCATGCTGCCGCACGCGTCGCTCCGGCTCAAGCAGGGCTTCGGTCGGCTCATTCGCACCGGCACCGATGCCGGGGTGGTCGTACTCTGCGATCCGCGGGTCGTGACCAAGCGGTACGGCCGCGAGCTCCTCGATGCCCTGCCGCCGGCGCGGCGCGTGGTGGGGGCATGGGGGGAGATACGAGGAGAGGTGTCCCGCTTTTACCGGCAACGACGAAAGGATGGGTAGCGTCGCGATGGCGCCCCGCGTATTTCCCTGACGATGACCCGCGTTCACTCCCTCCGTCTCATGCCCTGCCGAACATGAAGCCCTCCAAGATCGTCTGCGTTGGTCGCAACTACCTCGAGCACGCCCGCGAGATGGGCAACGATGTGCCCAAGGAACCGCTCCTCTTTCTCAAGCCCACGTCGTCGATCATCGCGCAAGGGGAGGCGATCGTCCTGCACCCGGTGTCCACGCACATCGAGTACGAAGGGGAAATCGCCATTGTGATGGGGAAGCGGCTGAGCAAGTCGACGAGCGAGGCCGAAGCGGTCGCGGCGATTGGCGGGGTGGTGGCGCTCAACGACGTGACGGCGCGCGACCTCCAGAAGAACGACGGCCAGTGGGCCCGCGCGAAGGGGCTCGACACCTTTTGCCCCGTTGGCACACCGGTGGCCGCGCCAACGGATCTCGACGGCATCGAGCTCGTCACGCGGCTCAACGGCAAGGTGGTGCAGCACGCCACGGGGGGCGACATGGCCTTCAAGATTCCCTTCCTCCTGCACTACATCTCCCAGTACCTCACGCTCGAAGTCGGCGATATCGTCGCCACCGGGACCCCTGCGGGCGTGAGCCCCATCAAGCCCGGAGACGTGGTCGACGTGGAACTGGTGGGGCTGAGCCGGGTGTCAAACCCGGTGGTCGCCGGCGCCTGAGCCCCCGGGACGACGCGCCCCACATCTACTAGATTCCTCGGATATGCCTACCCCTGTCCCCCCGGCGACGCCTCCCGGCGACCGCTCATCCAGCCCGCCAGGGCGGGGAGAGGGGGCGGTCCCGCGTCGTCGCGCGCTCCCCAAGGGGGCCTTGGGGACCCGACTGTCGGGGCTGCCGCAGGGTGAGAAGCGCTCGCCGCGCGTGCTGCTCGTGGCGGTGGGCCTTCACCTGGTGGTGGGCGTGATCTTGGTGCAGCTGCTCACCTTCGGCCACGGGATCCCGGCGTGGCTGCGCTTTGGCGAACAGGACGCGCCCGCCGAAGAACGGCTCACGTATGTGAACCCAGAGGCACCGGTCCCCGCTACCAAGCCGGTGGCGGAACGGCGGCCGGTGGTGCGTGAGCAGGCGGTCTCGACGGCGCCGCAAATCGCCGAACCGGCGCCAGCCGGCGCGCCGCCCGAACTGCGGCCTCCCACGCCCCGCGATACGGGGAGCGGTGGGGCGGTGGGCAACGGCATTGGTGCCATCGACCCCAACACGCGTGGCGTCAAGCCGAACTACGTCGACGAGCGCGTGTGGCGCGGGCCGGTCGGCGAGGGTGGCGCGGGCGGTGGGGGGACGGGCACCGGAACGGGTGATCGCGCCGACAAACTCGACAGCATCATGCGCGGCGTGTTGACCGCGGCGCGTGACTCGCTCGACTCCATTGCCCGGGCGCAGGGCAGGTACGGGCGTGCGCCGGGCGATTGGACCAAGACCGACAAGAACGGCGGCAAGTGGGGCTGGGATCAGCAGGGCATTCGCCTCGGCAAGGTCATGATCCCCAACGCGCTGCTGGGGCTGTTGCCCATGAACGCGGCCACCGCAGCGCAAATGTCCGGCAATCCTACCGCCATGGCACGTGAGTCGCGCTTGGCCGCCGGCCGCGCCGACATCATGCGCATGTCGGAGCGTGGCATGGGCGAAGCCGAGTTCAAGCGCATCGTGAAGGAAATGGACAAGCGGCGCGACGCCGAACGTCGCGAGCGGTTGCGTGCGCCCAGCGCGAGTATTGCCGCGCCGCTCAAGACCGTCGACCCCAAGAGCGACAAGTAAGTCGTCGCCCGTCCGCCGGCCGGTACCGCCGGGCTGTGCCGCCGGCCTGTGCCAGCAGCGGGTCAGCGACCGTTCAGCTGCTTTGCCGCAGATAGCTGACCGCGTTTGCGATACGTGCCAGAGACCGCTCGCGCCCGACGTACAACAGCACGTCGAAAATGCCTGGGCTCACCGTGAGTCCCGTGAGCGCAACGCGTAGCGGCTGAAAAATCTTCCCGCCGGAAATGCCAAGCTCTTCGGCGAGTTTGCGCAGGGCGTCTTCCATCACGGCAGGTTCCCAGGCGTCGACGGTCGCGAGACGCGCGTGCGTATTCTCGAGGAGCTGTGCGGTGGCATCGGCGTCCCGCCACTGCTTGCTCACGGCGTCCGCGTCGAACTCGACGAGCTCCGTAAAGAAGAGCCCCGCCTGCGCGACGATTTCGTCGGTGAGGCGCGCCCGGATGCGCAGCAGTTCGAGCACGCCGCAGAACCATGCGTGCCGTGTCGCGAGGTCGGCAACCGTGGCCAGCCCCGCACGTTCGATCAGCGGCGCCACAATGGCGGCCAACTCGTCGATGGGGATACTCGCGAGATGCTGCCCGTTCATCCACTCGAGCTTCTTGGTGTCGAACACCGCCGCCTTCGCGTGCAGGTGGGTCACATCGAAGCGCGCGATAAGCTCCGGCAGCGCCATGACTTCGACGTCGTCGCCCGGCGACCATCCCAGCAGCGCCAGAAAGTTGAGCATGGCCTGCGGCAGCAATCCCTGGTGCTGATAGTCACCAACAGCGGTCGCGCCATGCCGCTTCGAGAGCTTCTTGCCGTCGGTGCCGTGAATCATGGGCACGTGCCCGAACTGCGGCACCTCCGCGCCAAGCGCTCTATACAGCAGGATCTGCTTGGGCGTGTTCGAGATGTGGTCATCGCCGCGCATGACGAGCGTGATGTCCATCGCGATGTCGTCACTCACGACCGCCATGTTGTACACGGGAGTGCCGTCGGAGCGGAGGATGATGAAATCCTCGATGTCCTTGTTGGGGAACGCAATGCGCCCGTGCACCAGATCGGGCCACTCCGTCGTCCCCTCGGGCACGCGGAAGCGGATGGCATACGGCTCGTTGTTCGCGAGCTTCTGTGCCAACGCCTCCGGGCTCAACTCCGCCATCGTGCGGTCGAACTTGAAGGCGTCGCCGCGCGCTTCGGCGTCGGCCCGCAGTCGCTCCAGTTCGCTCTGCGGCGTAAAGTCGCGATAGGCCGCGCCCGATTCGAGCAGGCGATGCGCGTCGGCATAATGCCGCGCCACGTTGGCCCCCTGGTAGACCACCTCTTCGTCCCACGTGAGCCCCAGCCATTCGAGTCCTTCGAAGATGGCGCGGGTGCTTTCGTCGGTACTGCGCGCACGGTCGGTGTCTTCCACCCGCAGGAGGAACACGCCGTCGTACTTCCTGGCGTACAGCCAGTTGAAGAGCGCCGTGCGCGCACCGCCCACGTGCAGAAAACCCGTGGGGGAAGGAGCGAAGCGAACGCGGGGACGCTTCGCGGGGGACGCAGCCGTCATATGAACCAACAGACCGGAGGAGGTCGGAATGCGACGAAATGTCGGGGCCAAAAAAAACGCGGGCCCGCCGGCAAGCCAGCGGACCCGCGGCACGGAGGGAGCGGGATTCGAACCCGCGATAGGGGTTGACCCCCTATGCCGGTTTAGCAAACCGGTGCCTTCAGCCTCTCGGCCATCCCTCCCAACCTCACGGATACAGCCAACCACTTACGAATAAACAAGTTGCGTATCTCGCGCCGCGTCAGCTCGCAGGAACCACGCGGAGCGGAAATGTAGTCGGAGGCGCTGCGCGGAAGCAATGGCAGACCCAAGGGAATACAAAGAACACCCCAGCCCGCGCATGGTGTACGGTCGGTACTCGAGGGCGCTAGAAGTCGAGCCGCCACAGCTTACCGTTCCCACCACCAATCCAGACTGTGCGTCCAAAGGCGGCGACGCCGGTGGTCACCGCGTTGGTAATGGTCGTCCAGCTGCGTCCCTCGTCGGTGGTGTAGAACGCGCCGCCAAAGCCGACCGCCACGGCAACACCGGGGCCGGCATCGGGAACCCACGTCACGCCCGCGAGCGCGCCCGGCAGCGGCGGCCGGGCGCGCATCTCCCACGTACGTCCCCCGTCGCGCGTAACGCCTACCACCGACTGAGACGTGTCGGTGCGCAGGCGATTGATATCGGCGGCGACGGCAATGCCCAGCGTGCCGTTGATGAACGACAAGCCGGTGAGGCCCGCGGCGGTGCCGCGCGTGAACGGCGTGTTCTCCACTGTCCAGCTGCGACCGGCATCGCGGCTACGAAAGAGGCGCGCGCCCGGCGCACCCGTGGCCACATAGACCGTGTTCGGGTCGCCGTGCACCACACATCGCCCGCTCGCGGCAAAGGCGCCCTCGCCCGGCAGTGGCGCCGGGACCGACGACGCGGGCAGCAGCGTCCACGACGCACCACCATTGTCCGTGCGGAGCAGGTTCGTGCGTGTGTGCGACGCGTCGCCAAAGGCCACACCGCTCGTCGACGAGCCGAACGAGAAGCAATCGTAGAACGCCGCGCTGTCGGCGTTGAGGAACTGCAGGCGCCACGTCGCGCCGCCGTTCGTTGTGCGGTAGATGCGCGACTTGCTGCCGTCTCCCGCAGAGAGAATCCACGCGGTATCCGCACCGGTGGCGTGGATGTCGCGATACTCGAGCGTATCACCCGCCGGGGTTTCGAACCGCTCCCAGCTTCGTCCGCCATCGCGCGAGCGGAGCACCGCGCCTTTGTGCCCCGACGCCCACACCACCTGCGCGTTGACGGCGTACACCGCCTGCAGCAGCGCCGTGGTGGGCGAGGGGAGCTCCGTCACTGCGGGGGCGCGGGGCGCGGCGGACGTCGCCGGTGGCACCGTTTGCGCCCCGGCCGACACGACAATCGCAAACGGGAGCGAGGCAGCGATTGCGACGGAGTACCGCGTGCGGGTGTGCATAGCGGGGGGAGTGGGATTCGAACCCACGGTACCCTTTCAGGTACGCCGGTTTTCAAGACCGGAGCCATAAACCACTCGACCATCCCCCCATCGGCCAACCCTCGGCCGTGCGACAAATCTAGCAAGTGCCGCCGTGGAGGGGAGTCGCGGGCAGCACGGGCGACGCCTTTCGCGTCGAGTAATAGCTTCCGAGAGAAGCCCCACGGCGTCGCGCCCCAGCGGATCACCCCGCGCTCCGGAGTCCTTGGTGGAACAGCTCGATGTGCTCGTCATTGGCGCCGGCCTTTCCGGCATCAGCGCGGCCTGGCACCTCCAGACCGAGTGCCCCTCGCTGTCGTATGCCATTGTCGAAGCGCGCGAGCGCATGGGCGGCACCTGGGACCTGTTCCGCTACCCGGGTATCCGCTCCGACTCCGACATGTACACCCTCGGCTACCACTTCCGGCCATGGCAGAACGCCAAGGCCATCGCCGACGGCCCGTCCATCAAGGCGTACATCGAAGACACGGCGCGCGAATCGGGAATTGATCGCCGCATTCGTTTCCAGCACCGCGTGGTACGCGCCGAGTGGTCGTCGGACAGTGCGCGGTGGACGGTGACGCTCCAAGCGGGGCGTGAGCGCACGCCGGTGCAGATCAGCGCGCGTTTTCTCTTCAGCTGTGCGGGCTACTACGATTACGCGCAGGGATACACACCCGACTGGCCCGGGCTCGCCGACTTTGCCGGACGCGTCGTGCATCCGCAGCAGTGGCCCGAGGGGCTCGACTATGCCGGCAAGCGCGTCGTGGTTATCGGCAGCGGCGCGACGGCCGTGACGTTGGTGCCGGCCATGGCCATGGGTGACGGTGCCGCGGCGCATGTGACCATGCTGCAGCGATCGCCCACGTACATCGCCACGCTGCCATCGGAAGACGCCATCGCGAACGCGATGCGCCGCGTGTTGCCCTCGCGCATGGCGTACGCCCTGTCGCGCTGGAAGAACGTGGCGCGCAGCATGTTCTACTACAATCTGGCGCGCACGTATCCGAAGATCTTCAAGCACGGGTTGCGCACCGAAGCCCGCAAGCAACTCGGAAACGATTTCCCGGTGGATGTGCACTTCAGTCCCACGTATCAGCCTTGGGACGAGCGCCTCTGCATGATTCCCGACGGCGACCTCTTCGAGGTGTTGCGCAATGGAAGCGCCTCTATTGTCACCGATCAGATTGTGCGCTTCGATGCCGCCGGCATTGTGCTGCAATCGGGCGCGCGTCTGGACGCCGACATCATCGTGACGGCGACGGGGCTCCGCATGGCGCTCTTGCCGGGGGTGACGCTCACGGTTGACGGCACGCCCGTCGTGTTCAACACCACGATGCTCTACAAGGGCATGATGCTCACCGATGTGCCCAACCTCGCGGCGGCGGTAGGCTACACCAACGCCTCGTGGACACTCAAGAGCGATCTCATCACGCAGCATGTCTGTCGGCTGCTCAACTACATGGCGTCGCGCGGTTATGTGCAGGTGACACCGCGGCGTGAAGCCGGCATGCAAGAGACGCCGGTGTTCGACTTCACATCGGGCTACGTGCAGCGTGCCGCACCGTCGCTCCCCAAGCAGGGGACGCGGGCGCCGTGGCGACTGTACCAGAACTACGTGAAGGATCTGTTCTCCCTGCGTCATGGTCGCGTAGACGACCCGGCGCTGGAGTTCCGCCGTGCCCCCGCCGTGACAAGCGAAACGCGCACGGAACCGGAGTTGGCGCGCCATGGCTGATCGCATGCAGCTGCGCGGCCGGACGGCGGTGATTACCGGGGCCGGCAGTGGTATTGGACGCGCGTTGGCCCGGTCGCTGACGCAGCGTGGCTGTCATGTGGCGCTGGTCGATGTGAATGCACACACGCTCGCGGAGACGGTTGTGTCGTTACCCACCGGCGTGCACGTTTGCCGTGCGCGGGTGTTCGGAAGCGCTTCGCCATGAGCTGGAGGGGAGTTCGGTTGGCGTGACCGTCGTGCACCCAGCTGGGATCCGCAGGAACATCTCAAACGGCGCATGGGCGCCACAGGGCGTCGAGGCGGCAGTGGTGCAGCGCCGCAGTGAGGCGTTTCGCAAATTTCTGCGGATGCCGCCGGAGCTGGCCGGTAAAATCATGGTGCAGGCTATCGAACGGCGCAGGAAGCGCGTGCTGGTCGGGAGCGGCGCGGTTGGGCTCTCCCGGCTGTCGCGCGCGGCGCCGGTCTCGTGTTGCTCCCTCATGGCGAAAGGGCTGCCCAAGTGAACATGATGGCGGTGCTGGTCACGGTGCTGGTAGCAGTGTTGGTGGTCGGGTTGGCCTTGGTGCTGTTCGCCGCCTCCACATCCCGACGCGTGGAGCGTGCGCTCCCCCCCACCGGAACGTTCGTGGAGATTGACGGCGCGCGTATTCACTACCTGGACGTGGGCGACGGTCCGCTCACGCTGGTACTGGTCCATGGCTTGGGAGGAAACGCCGGGCACTTCACCCACTCCCTCGTTGAGCGGCTCGCCCGCGAGTATCGGGTCATCGTCATGGAGCGTCCGGGCTCCGGCTATTCCACCCGCGCGCCCGGTGCCGCAGCCGGACCCATTGCGCAGGCGCAAACGGTTGCGGCCTTCATTCGCGCCCTGGCACTCGATCGTCCGGTGCTTGTCGGGCATTCGTTGGGAGGCGCCGTTTCTCTGGCCACGGCCATTGCGGAGCCGTCGCTGATACGCGCCCTGGCCCTCGTGGCGCCGCTCACCATGCTCCCCTCAGAGCCCCCGGCGGTGTTCAAGGGATTGGCAGTGGCCAGTCCACTGCTGCGCACCGTGATTGCCTGGACCCTCGCGCTCCCGCTGTCGATTGCTCGCCGGGAGGTCACCCTCGCCGCGGTTTTCGGTCCCGAGCCGGTCCCCCGCGACTTTGCGATGGGGGGCGGCGGTGTGCTGGCCATGCGTCCGAAGGCGTTCGTCTCCACCTCCACCGATTTCATGGCGGTGCCCGCGGACATGCCGGCGCTCATCCAGGCCTACGGGGCAATGCGCGTGCCGGTGTCCGTGCTGTACGGGACGCATGACCGCATTCTCGACCCGGCGCTGCACGGCGAAGCCTTCCGGGCTCTCCTGCCACAGGTGCATCTGGAATACGTGGACGGGGCAGGGCATATGCTGCCGCTCACCGCCCCGGGGCGGGTCGCGAGCTTCGTGCACGCCGTGGCCCAGGGGTAACGGCGCGGATCCCCCCGGTTCATTTTTGTCCCATGCCAGAGCTTCGCAAACCCTACCTGCTGTACCTGGGCGATGCCCAGTACCCCACCGACGCCAAGACCGCCTGCGGGCTTCGCGACTGGTGCCGAGACGACGTCGTTGGCGAATGGAGTATCCCCGGCGCCGTGAGCGTGGAATTGCCGCGACGGTCGCCCGCAGACGCCGCCGCCGCGGGAGCCGGGAGTCTGGTCATCGGCATCGCGTCGGTGGGCGGCAAGCTTCCCGACGCCTGGGTCCCCGACCTGCTGGCCGCCATCGAGAACGGCCTCGATATCGTGAGTGGCATGCACACCCGCCTCACCAGCTTTCCAGCCTTGGTGAGCGCGGCAGCGGCCCGTGGCGTCCGTCTGGTCGACGTGCGCCACAGCGATCGAACCTTTCCCGCCGGCGAAGGGACCAAGCGCACCGGGCTCCGCATTGCCACCGTGGGCACCGACTGTGCGCTTGGCAAGAAATACACCGCACTGGCGCTCACCAACGCCCTCCGCGCCCGCGGGCAGAAGGCAACGTTCCGAGCCACGGGGCAAACCGGGATCATGATCGCCGGCAGCGGCGTCGCCATCGACGCCGTTGTCGCCGACTTCATTGCCGGCGCCGCCGAAACGCTGTCGCCCAATAACGACCCCGATCACTACGACGTCATCGAGGGGCAGGGCTCGCTCTTCCACCCCGCCTACGCCGGCGTGACGCTGGGGCTGTTGCACGGCTCGCAGCCCGACTGGATCGTGCTCTGCCACGACCCGACGCGGCTCACCATCGAATACCGCCCGGAGTTCCCCATCCCGCCCCTGGCCGACGCGGTCGCGCAGTACCTGCAGGCGGCGCGGATTACCAACCGCGGGGTGGCACTAGCGGGCGTGTCCATCAATTCGTCATCGTTGAACGACGCCGCATGGGCCGAATACCGGGACCGTGTGCAGCACGAACTGGGGGTGCCGGTGTGCGACCCCATGCGCGGCGGCATGGACCCGATCGTTTCCCGGGTTCTCGGTGTACAATGACGGCGTAGCACTTCTTCAACAGCCATCCAAATATGCGTACCTCTAATCCGGTCCTCTCCAAGTTCGCCGACACGGCGCGCTCGACGTTCGGTCTTACCAGCCCCGGTGCCATGACGGTGGCCGGCACGGCCGGCAAGGCGACGCTGCTGCTCGCGCTCGTCGTCTTCTCGGCGGCGCTCACCTGGCAGCAGGTCGCCAGCGGTCGCACCGATCTGATCATGCCGGCCATGCTCGTGGGCGGGTTGGGCGGCTTTGTCTTCGCCATGATGACGAGCTTCCGTCCGCAGTGGGCCCCGTGGACGGCGCCCATCTACGCGTCACTCGAAGGCATTCTGCTCGGCGCCATTTCGGCGCTGTACAACGCCCGCTTCGCGGGACTGCCGCAGCAGGCCGTGCTGCTCACCTTCGGCGTCACGCTTGGGGTGCTCGCGCTGTATCGCTTTCGCGTGCTGCAGGCGAGCGCCGGTTTCAAGCGCATGATGCTTGGCGCCACCATGGGCATCGGTCTGTTCTACCTCGGCTCGTTCCTGTTGTCGTTGTTCGGCGTACAGATCGGCTACTTCAATTCCACCAGCTGGCTCGCCATTGGGGTGAACGTGGCCATTGCCGGTGTGGCCGCGCTCAACCTCGTGCTCGACTTCGATCGCATCGAAGAAGGCGCGCGCATGGGAGCGCCCAAGGCCATGGAATGGTTCGCCGCCTTTGGCCTCATGGTCACGCTCATCTGGTTGTATCTCGAGCTGTTGCGCCTGTTGTCGCGCTTGCAGGGGCGTCGCGACTGATCGCGGTGCAGTGAAAGAACAAGCGGCGCGCATCCGGTGTAGATGCGCGCCGCTTTTTTGTTCTTGACCCAGACGGCTTACTTTGGGAATCCCTGCGCCGCCGCACCCAGTGCCGGCATGATGCGCAACGCATTCTGGTAGTACACCTTCTTCAGCACGGCGTCCGGCAGGTCGATGCCGTACAGCTTCCAGAAGGCGTGATAGTCGCGGTAGTAGTCGAAGTAGTCGTCACGCGTTTCGAGCACGCGCCAATAGTACGGATACTCTTCCGGCTGGAAGCTGTCCTTGCCGAAGAGAATGCGGTCCTGATACTTGATGAAGAAATCGTGGGCCGCGCGCGGCTGACGACCGATGTCGTACAAAATGGCGCCCATTTCGCCGAGCACGTTGGGCATCTCGTCGAACATCTTGCCCAGGCGCCCCAAGTCGTTGGCGTGCCAGCCCAAGTGGGCGGCGACGAACGTGGTCTTGGGGTGACGACGGAACAGGCTGTCCCGCTCGGCCATGAGCTGCTCGAAGCTGGGATTGCGGTCCTGCGGGTACCGCCGCTCGGGGAAGAGCGACTGCTCGAGCCACCGCTCGTTGGTGTAGTCCACCTCGCGGAAGAACTCCTGCGGGTCGGCGGTGTGAATGAACACCGCCAGCTTGAGGCGACCTGCTGCTTCGAACACCGGGTCCAGCTCGGGGTCGTTGAGCTTGAGGCGCGATCCGTCGGCCTTCTTGGCGGACAAGCCGAAGCCCTTGCCCACTTCGCCAATGCCGACGGCTCCGGCTTTGGCATCCGCTTCCATCTGCGCCACGGCCTTCTGCGCCCACCCCGGCGTGCCTACGCCGTTGAAGTTGATGCCAGTGAGGAAGCGCACGCGGTCCTTCATGGTCTTCGACTGATTGACCAGCGCGATCCCCTGCGTGAGTCGATCACCAGACACGTTGCCAGCCACAATCATGAGCCGCACGTTGATGGAGTCGAGCGTAGGGCCGAACCGCTCGAGCGCTTCGACGCTGCCGATCTGCGCACCGCCCGGATGCCCGTGGTAATCGACCACGGGAAACTTGGCCTTCATGCGCATGGTGCCCGGCACCTTGAGCGTGCTCTTGGGACGGTAGTCCACGATGCTCGGCACTTTGCCTTCGGGAGCCAGGCAGCTGCGTGGACGCACTTCGGTGGTGCCCGGCGGGCACTCTTCGCCGGCCTTGATGGTGGTGCCACCACGAAAACCCTGCGCGGCCATCGTGCAGGGCAGGGCCAGCGTGAACACCGCCAGCAGGGAACGGGAAACTCGACGCACAGGCGCTCCGGAGGGCTTGTCCAACAGGCAGAAACGACAACGGGGACCGTCACCTAATCTACGCGGTGACGGTCCCCATGGTTCGACGCAGCAGCTGCGGCCGCTTACTTCTTGGTCGTATCCGTCGGCAGGAGCAGTTGCTGCGCCGCGGTGTCGGCACCGGGCGCGATGGGCAGCTGCGGCTGACGGTCAAAGCCGAACACCTGGGTGCGGCGCATCGCCGACGCGATGCCCTTGGACTGTTCGTACACGGCACGGGACTTCTCCACCTGCCCGCTCTGCGCGAGCGCTTCGGCGAGCGTCACGCCACTGATGACGTACAGGTCGGGAATGCCAACCGACGCGTCGTCCACCCACCCGTTGCGCGCGGCCAGCGACTTGGTGGCCGTGAACACGGTATTCCAGAGCGCATACGACCGCTCCACGTCGACCGCGCCTTCGCCCTGAATAAGCACGATGTTGCCGCCCGGGACGACCTGCTGCGGCAGCAGCTTCTTGGCCATGCCCACCGTGACGACATACCGCTCGAGCCCGAGCTCGTACGGATAGCCACCGGCGGTGCGGCTGAAGTACATGGCGCGATCGGGGAAGGCGTCGCGAATCATGAAGTAGATCATCTGATCGGACTTCATGATTTGCGGCAGCCGCGGCTGCGCCACGATGTCGCCCTTCTGGAACGCTGCGTTTTCCGGCGTTGCAATGGCGAGCGGCAGCGCATCGGCCTCGTCAAACGTCATCTTCACCGGCGGCCCCGAGGGCTTCTTCCAGGTGCCGTTCTTGTAGATCTCCGGCCCCTTGGCGGCGTCGTATTCGTACACCGGGCGGCGCAGCAGCTGGCGCACGTACCAGTCGGTGTTGAGTAGCGACGTGTTGGCCACGATGACATCCTTGCGGATGCCTTCGACTTCCTGCGCGTACCAGAGCGGGAAGGTGTCGTTGTCGCCGACCGTGACGAGAATGCCGTACGGCTCGACACTGTTGAGCAGGTCGCGCGCGAAGTCGGTCGTGTCGGTCTGGCCGGCACGAGAGGCCTGCGTCCAGTTGCCGAAGAGCGGGACGAACGCAATGGCGAGCAGCGGCGACGCCAGCGCGAAGCTGCGCGTCCGCGGCTCCAGCACCGTCTCCTTGCCGAGCTTCACTTCGTCGGCGCCGAACAACGTGGCCACCGTCTCCCACAGGTAGAACAACCCCAGCGCGGCCCAGACCGACAACGCCGAGAAGCTCCACAGGTAGAAGTAGTCTCGGTCACGCACTTCGCGCGGGACGGAATCTCCCAGATCGAGCGCCTGGGAATGCCCGTACTTGAAGTTCAGGTAGAAAATGAGCCCGAACGTCATGGTGCCCACGAGTGGGCCGAAGAACCAGAAACTTCGTCGGTCCTTCTTGAAGTGCATCCACCCGCCAAGAATGATGAGGATGAAGTAGAACACGGCGAGGCCGTTCTGCAGCCCCGGGTTCTCGCTGTAGGCGTCGCGCAGCCACTGCCACTTGAAGTACAGCCAGTACATCCCCAACTGGGCCGAGAACGGCGCTTGGCGCTCGCCGAGCTCCGGCTTGCCGTACTGGCCGCGGTTGAAGTTGTACATGAAACGATCGTACGTGAGCGCGCTGAACGTACAATCCACCTTGAGCTCGGTCACGCAGCCCGTAGGCTCGCCCTCGTTGATCGCCGGGAAGTGTCCGGCGCGAATGGGCTGCGTGGCAAAGGGCGTGAGACCGAACACGATGGCGGCGGCACACGCCATCAACAGCTTCCAGCGGAGCAGCGTTTGCGGACGGCGAATGAGCACCGCAAAGCCCACCGCGGGGGCCGCGAGCATACCGGCCATGTGATTGGTGTAGCCGAGGCCCAGCAGGTACGCGATGAGCACGAGAATGCGGTCGGCCGTGGGGCCTTCCGGATCGTCACACCAGCGCACCGTGAGCCAGCAAATGATGGCCAGCCCCACGAGCGATACGGTGTACACCTTCTCGTTCACCACCGACTGGTTCCACACCGTGAACGCGGTGGCGCCAATGAGCACGGCGAGCGAGCCGCCCACGATGCGCTGCCAGCGGCGCGGCATCCATCCCACGAGTACGCGTTCGGTGACCAGGAACCAGAACATCGCACTCACCGCACTCGACAGCGCGGCCAGCACATTGATGCGCATGGCCACCGAGGGCGCGATGGGGAGGATGCTGAAGACCCGCCCAATGAGGACGAAGAACGGGTTGCCCGGCGGGTGCGGAATGCCGAGCACATAGGCGGCCGCGATGTACTCGCTCGTGTCCCACATCGACGTGGTGGGGGCGAGGGTGACCAGGTACAGCACGAAGGTCACCAACGCCGCGATCCCGGCGGCGAGGTAGGACGGGCGGTAATCGAGTTCGGCAGCGGGGGCGCGCGTGGCGCCGTAGCTGGTCGAGGTCGCAGAAGCGGTCGCAGCGACGGTCATGGACTGATCTGAGGGTGTGCGGCCGGCGCCCGGGTCGGGCAGCGGCATCCAGCGGGGTACTGCGTGGTGCGCCTGTGGCTTTCCGGCAATCACGAAAGTTCGCCCCGAGCGAGGGAGGGCACAACCGCCCGGGAGCCCTGTCGGCGCGCTACTTTCTACAAACACGCTCCGGGCCCGACCTTCAACCCGGGCTCCAGCCAGACCGTCACACCCGTCCCGCCCGACCATGCTCAAGCGCGACTTTCTCCGTACGCTCGGCGGCGCCTCGTTGGGCCTCATGATTCCCCCCGCGCAGCTCCGGGCGCTCTCCGCCCTGTCGCCGGCGGCGCTGGCCCCGCGGGACGACTTCTGGGGAGAACTGCGGGGCAAGTACAAGGTGCCCGCCACCTTCATTCACCTCGAGCATGGCTACTACTCCATGCAGTCGCAGCCGGTGCTGGAGCAGTACCTCCAGCATATCCGCGACGTGAATGCGCTGAGCTCGCGGTACATGCGGACGGTGCAGGTGCCCAACAAGGCGCGGGTGCAGGCCAAGCTCGCCGCGCTGGCCGGGTGCACCCCGCAGGAGCTCATCATCACGCGCAATACCACCGAGTCGCTCGATACGGTCATCAGCGGCTTCGATTGGAAAGCGGGCGACGAAGCGATCATGTCGGTGCACGACTACGGCGCCATGCTCGACCAGTTCAAGCTCATGGAGCGGCGCTGGGGCATCGTGAACCGGCGCGTCACGGTCCCCCTCGACCCGCAGAGCGACGACGAGGTGGTGCAGGTCTACGCCAATGCCATCACGCCGCGTACGAAGCTGCTCATGGTGTGCCACCTCATCAACATCACGGGCCACGTGCTCCCGGTACGCAAGATCTGCGACATGGCGCACGCGCGCGGCGTGCCGGTCATGGTCGACGGTGCACACGCCTTTGCGCAGATCGACTTCAGGATTCCCGACCTCGACTGCGACTTCTACGGCGCGTCGCTGCACAAGTGGCTCGGCACCCCGCTTGGCGCCGGCATTCTGTACGTGAAGCCCGGCAACGTGGAGAAGCTGTGGCCGCTCTACGGCGACGAAGGCTTCGCCGCGTCGGACATTCGCAAGCTCAATCACACCGGTACGCACCCGGTACACACCGATCTCGCCATCGAAAACGCGATCGCGTTTCACGAGGCCATCGGCATTCAGCGCAAGCAGGAGCGCCTGCGCTGGCTGCAGCAGTACTGGACCACGAAGGTGCGCGGGGTGGCCGGCATTACGCTGTACACACCGAGCGACCCGGCACGCACGGGGGCCATTGCCAACGTCGGGGTGAACCGACTCAAGCCCGGCGAGCTCGCGACGGCCCTCATGGAGCGCTACAAGATCTTCACCGTGGCGATCAATACCGCAGGCGTGTCAGGGGTACGAGTTACGCCACAGCTGTTCACGACGACGGACGAACTTGACGTACTGGTGAAAGCCCTGACCGAGCTGGCCGTTCAGTAGGAACACCGACGGCCAGAAACACCCATTCCCCCAAACTCGAACCCATGACCCGAAACTGATCAGTTCCGGGTTGTGCGTTCGAGTTTGGGGGAATGGGTGGTGATGGAGTGGCTTAGTGGCGGAAGAGCCGCTCGCCGGTGAAGACCATCGCGAGGCCATGTTCGTTGGCGGCCGCGATGACGTCCTCGTCGCGCACCGATCCGCCCGGCTGCACGATGGCGGTGACGCCCGCTGCGGCGGCCTGGTCGATGCCGTCGCGGAACGGGAAGAACGCATCCGAACCGAGCGACGCGCCCCTGGTGTCATGCCCGAGGGTGGTGGCCTTGTGCACTGCCACAAAGCTCGCGTCCACGCGGCTCATCTGCCCGGCGCCAATGCCAATCGTCGCGCCGTTGCGCGCCAGCACGATGGCGTTGCTCTTCACGCTCGCCACGCTCTTCCACGCGAAGAGCAGGTCGCGCTGTTCGTCGGCCGTGGGCTGACGCGACGTGACCACCTTCCACTGCTGCGGATCGGTGGGTGAGGGCGCGCGGTCCTGCACGAGCAGGCCGCCCCGCACGCGCTTGTAGTCCATGCCGTGTGCCGGCCAGCTGGCTTTGCCTTCGAGCACGCGCAGGTTCTTCTTGCGCCCCAGGATCTCCACCGCCTCGTCGGCGAACGTGGGCGCGACGAGGCACTCCACGAACAGGCTGGAGATTGCTTCGGCGGCCGCGACATCCACCGGCACCGAGAACGCGATCACGCTGCCGAAGGCGCTCACGGGGTCGCACGCCAGCGCCTTCGTGTAGGCATCGAGTGCATCGCTGCCGGTGGCGAGCCCGCAGGGCGTCGTGTGCTTGACGATGGCACACGCCGGCTGCGAACCAAACGGTTCGATGGCCAGCAGAGCGCCTTCGAGATCGAGCAGGTTGTTGAACGACAGTTCCTTGCCGCCCTTCTGCACGAGCGCTCCGAGTCCGGCGCCCGGCTGCTCCGCGTAGAACGCGGCACGCTGCTGCGGGTTCTCGCCGTAGCGAAGCGACTGCTGCTTTTCGAACGCAAGAGGAAGCGTCTGCGGGAACGGCTCGCCGCGCTGCTGCGCGAACCACGTCGCGATCGCCGAGTCGTAGGCGCTGGTGTGGGCGTACACCTTTTCGGCGAGCAGGCGACGGAAGGCCGGATCGTCACCGCCGCCGTTCACGATGTCGAGCACCGTGTTGTAGTCGGTCGGATCGACGATCACCCACACCGACTCGAAGTTCTTGGCGGCGGAGCGGAGCATGGACGGCCCGCCGATGTCGATGTTCTCGATCACCTCTTCCGGGTGTACGCCAGGCTTGGCCGCGGTTTCGCGGAAGGGATACAGGTTCACCACCACGAGGTCGATCGTGCCGATGTTGTGCGCCTTGATCGCCTCCATGTGCTCGGGCAGATCGCGCCGCGCCAGCAGGCCGCCGTGCACCACCGGGTGCAGCGTCTTCACACGGCCGTCGAGCATTTCGGGAAAGCCGGTGATCTCGCTGATGTCCTTCACGGCGAGACCGGCGTCGCGCAGCGTGCGCGCCGTCCCACCTGTGGAGACGAGTTCGACGCCTCTGGCCACGAGGCCCTGAGCAAACGGAACGAGACCGGTTTTATCGGAGACCGACAGCAGTGCGCGCATCTATGGCGAGGGGCTGAGATCGTGAGTCAGCGAAACGGGCGAAGAGCAAGGCGAGTGCAGCAACAACAGACCAGCACTACCGCGGAAACAATCGAGTGACGTCCGTGGCGAACGCCGCAGCGCCACCAACGGTGTCCGGCACCATACCAAAGCGCCATTCTGCCGCGGCAATCCCCACCGGAATATCCAGATGACCATGCACGTGGCCATCACTCCCCAGCACAATGGCACCGCTCGACACGGCCGCCACACAGAGCGGAAAGAGGCGATGCTCCACGCGCAGCACGCGCGCGGCCAGCGTGGCTGGCGTATCGCCCGGCAGCACCGGTACGGGCCACTGTGCCACAATGGGCCCGCGGTCGTACTGCTCATCGACGAAATGCACGGTCACGCCAGTCACCGTGGCACCATGCGCCAGCACCGCCGTGTGAATGCGCATGCCGTACATGCCCGCGCCACCGAACGCCGGCAGCAGCGCCGGATGCACATTCAGCATGCGCCCGTGAAAGGCGCGCACCACGGTCTCGGGGACGAGCTTGAGATAGCCGGCAAGCACCAGCAGGTCGGCGCCCGCATCGCGCAGCAGCGCCAGCAGCGCCTCGCCATCACCCGGATCGTTCACGACGCCGGTGGGCACCCCGCTCGTGGCCGCACGCGTGAGTGCGCCCGCCGTGCGCTTGTCCGACCCCACCCACACGATCTCGCCCATGTGAGCCGCCGCACCGGTAAAGTGATCGAGGAGCAGCTGCAGGTTGGAACCACCGCCCGAGGCGAGCACCGCAATGCGCGACTGGTGCGGTGTCGGCGACGTGGGAGTGTGTGTCATGCGGGCGTTTCGAAATCGGAGGCCGTGGGCATACTTGGCAGGTCACCCACACCGAGGCGCGTGAGCGCCAGGGTCACGGCGTCGCGCAGCGATGAGGTCACGGCAATGTTGGGCGCCAGACTGGCCTGCGCCGTATCGATGTCGTGCGTGGGGGTCTCCACACCGGGCACCAGAATGCCGAGCCCGCCGGTGGCGAGCGCCGGCTGTGCATCGCGCCATCGGTCGCCAATGTAGGCACTGCGCGCGAGGTCGAGCCCGTGCTCGTGAGCCGCCTGCGTATACAGGCCGAGCCCGGGCTTGCGACAGGCGCAGGCGCCGGTGATTTCCGCCAGGTGCGGGCAATGATACGTGGCCAGCACCCGCGCCTCCTCGTGGTGCAGCAGTGTGACGGTTCGGTCACGAACCGCTTCGTACTGCGCCTCGGTAATGAGCCCGCGCGCAATGCCCGATTGATTGGTGACGATCACCACCGGCACCTGCGCCGCGTTGGCGAGTCGCACCGCTTCGGCGGCATCGCGCATCAGGCGCACACCGGACGCGTCGGCCAGGTAGTGCGCGTCGGCGATGAGCGTACCGTCTCGATCGATGAACAACGCCGGGCGGAGGGGCGCGGTGCTCATCGGTCAGCGCGTGCCGGGAGGCTTCGTACTATCGCGCCTGGCCCGCGTACTGTCCTTTGCACTGCTGTCGACCTTTACGCGCGGTAGCGTAAAGGTCCGGGCGGGCGACTTGAGCGTGTTGTTGAGGCTGCTCACGCCCATCATTTGCAGCCGATACGTTCGGCCGGCCAGCAACGCCGTGTCGAGCATGATGTACGCTTCTTTGTACACCTTCGGGCGGTTCATCTTGGGCGGAGGCGTCGTGTCTACCGGGACGGCCCGACCGCCCCGCTGCCGCGCCGCCACACGCGCCGCCTCCCGCTTCGCCCGATCTGCTGCGGCCACACTGTCGGCGCGTCGCACGAGCGCAATACTATCGCGGCGGGCACGCGCGGCACCGGTCAGCGTGTCGGCCTTGGCCGCTTCGGCCGCAACGGAGTCCGCTTTCCGCTTGATGATGACGGAGTCGAACGCCGCGCGCTGCACAGCCGTTTGGACGCGCGAAACCGCCACGCGCGCCGAATCGGGGAGCCGCGTGAGAATGGCGCCTTCCGTGACGAAAAACTGGTTCACCGCATACGGCTTGTCGAACGTGACCTTGAGCACGCGGTTGCTGTCCTGCGGTTCGATGGTTTGAATGCGCAGCCCCACCGTATCGCGCGCAAACGCATAGAACTCCGCTTCCGCAGACCCGGTCAGCGTCACGCGCACCGTGTCCCACATTTCGAGCGGCTCGAGATCCTTGTTGTTGTTGCGATCGCCGTAGGCACGCACGAGATACGGCCCGATGGGAATGCTCCGCAACTCGAAGCGGCCGGATGAATCGGCAACCGCCTGATACACCAGCGTCGTATCCGACGACACCGCTTCGACGACACCACCCTTGAGCCCCCTACCTTCCATCCAGTCGAAGACCACGCCCTGGAGCACGGTCTGTGGAATGGGCTGCCCGGTGGAGAAGACCACACGCAGCGTCGTGTCGATGGAATTGTTGGAGAGATCCTGCAACCCGGCCTTGAGTTGCACCGTGTACACCGTGTTCGCGCGCCACCCCTTGGACGGGCGAATCTGAATGCTGGTGCGGTCCCAGTCCACACGCGGCGCGCCACTCTTGGGACTGATGAACACCAATTCCGACAAGTCGCGGGCGCCTTTGGGCGTTTCGCTGATCACCTCGTCGAACCGGATGGTCACCTGACCCGGCTTGCCGGTCACGCTGTTGTTCTCCGGCGTGATCTTGACGATGTTCGGCGGCACGAAATCCTGCGGTCCGCCCGGCGGCAGCGCCTGATTGGCGCACGCCGTGCCGACCACCAGCCCCGCGCCGACCATGGCAAGACGGAGCATGGCACCGGCCTCGGCGTGATGACGCACGGTCAGGCTCACGCGCCGAGCGACGTGCGCTTGTCGCGCAGCTGCACAAGACGCGTACGCCATTCGGCGGCCTTGGCGCGCTCGGCCTCGACCACCTGCGGCTTGGCCTTCGATACAAAGCCTTCGTTGGCCAACCGCGCGTCGAGCGCCGTAAGCTGCTTGTCGAGCTGAACGATGTCGGTGTCCAAACGCAGCTTCTCCTTCTCGAGATCGACCATGCCGGCCAGCGGCACGACGAGTTCGACGCCGCCGGAGAGCAACACCTGCGCCGCAGCCCCACCGGGATTGCTCGGTTCGACGCGCACCTTCGCGCGCGCGAGCGACCCTACCGTGTCGGCCTGCGGCGCCAGCATGTCCAGCGTGTCTGCCGTGGCCACCAGCACGGCATCCACCCACGCCCCCGGATTCACGTTGTACTCCGCACGGACCTGTCTGATCGCCGCCACCGCCTCGCGGACCATTTCAAAACCGGCGCCGGCACCGGCGGGTTCACCACTGAGCACGGGCCATGCGGCCTGCGCCAGGAAAGTCCCTTCCGGGGTCTGCGGCAACTTCTGCCACAGTTCCTCGGTGATGAACGGGACGATGGGGTGCAGCAGGCGGAGCGCGCCGTCGAAGGCGTGCGCCAGCACGGCGCGCGCGACTTCGCGGTCGGCAGTACCTTCGGCCGCGAGCCGCGGCTTGATGCTTTCGAGGTACCAGTCGGCCAGCTCGTTCCACACGAACCGGCGCGCGGCTTCGGCGTACTCGGACAGGCGCAGGCCGCGTCCGCGCTCGAGCTCCGCCCAATGCTCCGCCGTCGACGGTCGTGCCGGGCCAAGCGCGGCGTCGCAATCGGCGATCGCGATATCGAGCCGTTCGAGAATCCAGCGATCGGCCGGTGCGAGTTGCGCCCGGTCGAGCGAGGACACGGGGGCCACCGGATCGGTGCCCACGCGCGACAACAAGAAGCGTCCGATGTTCCAGAGCTTCGTGCAGAAGTTCCGCCCGGGGGAGAACGACTTTTCGAGATCGTTGGGGTCGAGCATGATGTCGACACCAAGGCCGAGCCCCGCTACCATCGTCCAACGCAGCGCGTCGGCGCCGTAGAGCTTCACGACGTCGAGCGGATCGATGCCGTTCCCCAGCGACTTCGACATCTTGCGGTGCTGCATGTCGCGCACGGTGCCGTGCAGATACACCGTGTGGAACGGCGCCTTCTCCAGAAACCAGCAGCCGCTCATGACCATGCGGGCTACCCAGAAGAACAGAATCTCCGGCGCCGTCACAAGCACGTCACCCGGGTAGAACGCCGTGAGGTCTGGGGTTTTTTCGGGCCAGCCGAGTGTGCTGAAGGGCCACAGCCAGCTGGAGAACCACGTGTCGAGGACGTCTTCGTCCTGGCGCACGGCGCCGTTGCAGCCGGGGCACTGCGTGACGTCGACGCGCGACACGATGGGCGCTTCACCGCACGATGTCGTGCAGTACCACACCGGCACGCGATGGCCCCACCAGATCTGGCGCGAGATGTTCCAGTCGCGAATCCCTTCGAGCCAGTTCACGTACACCGCTTCCCACCGCTCCGGGAGAATGCGCAGCTCACCGGTGCGCAGCGCGGCGAGCGCCTTGTCGGCGAGCGGCTGCATCTTCACGAACCACTGATCGGACAGGCGCGGCTCTACCACCGTGTCGCACCGGTAGCAATGCCGCACGCTGTGCGCGTGGTTCTCGATTTTCACCAGCGCGCCGGCGGCGTCGAGCAGTTGCACGATGGCCTTGCGGGCGGCAAAGCGATCGAGCCCCGAGAGCACTGCGGGGACACGTCCGGCCGCTCCCTCCACTTCGCGCACGACCCCTTCGGCATCGATGACGACGGGCATGGCCAGCTGATGACGCTTGCCCACCTCGAAGTCGTTGGCGTCGTGCGCCGGCGTGATCTTCACCGCGCCCGACCCGAAAGCGGGATCGGTGTAGCTGTCGCCCACAATGGGGATACGCACGCCGTTGAGCGGCAGGATCACTTCCTGACCGATGAGCGCCTGATAGCGCTCGTCGTCGGGGTTCACCGCCACAGCCACGTCACCCAGCATCGTTTCCGGACGGGTGGTGGCCACCGTGATGAACTGCGACGCGTCGTTGGCGAGGGCGTAGCGCAGGTGATACAGCTTGCCGTTCGTGTCGGTGAACTCCGCTTCTTCGTCCGACAAGCTGGTGCCGCAGCGCGGGCACCAGTGAATGACCCGATGCCCCTTGTACACCAGTCCATCTTCGTGCAGGCGCACGAACGTTTCGCGCACCGAGCGGGAGAGCGCGGGGGAGAAGGTGTACGCCGTGCGCGACCAGTCGGCGCTGGCGCCGATGGACTTGAGCTGATTCAGAATTTCGCCACCGGTCTTGTCGACGAACTCGGCGACCCGCCGCACGAACGGCTCACGGCCGAGGTCGAAGCGCGTCTTGCCTTCGGCGGCCAGCTGCTTCTCGACGACGTTCTGCGTAGCAATACCGGCGTGGTCGGTGCCCGGTACCCAGAGTGCTTCGTCGCCGGCCATGCGGCGCCAGCGGATGAGCACGTCCTGCACGGTGTTGTTGAGCCCGTGGCCCATATGCAGCACCGCCGTCACGTTGGGCGGCGGAATGACGATCACGAACGGTTCCCGCGTCGCGGCCCGGGCCGGGTCGGCGGTGAACACCCCGTGTTCAGTCCACGTGGGGTACCAAGCCGCCTCGGTGGCGGCAGCGTCGTACGTCGTCGGAAGAGCGGAATCAGGCCAGGTCATAGCCTGCAAAGATAACCGAACGGCGGTGAGTTTGGTCCCGTAAACCGCCGGACCCACCGCAGTTCACCCGAACCGCTGTCAGTTAGCCACCACCAGCGTGCTCACCACCGCCCGCACGTCCGGCACCCCTTTGGCCAATACCACCGCGTAGTCGGCCTCCTTGGCGCTCGCCACCCAGCCGGTCAGCTCGATGACGCCCTCGTCATTGGCGCCAATGTCGATGGTCCGCTCGGCCAGCAGCAGGTCGTTGCGGAACACCTCGAGCACGCGCTCCTCGAGCTCGTACGGGTCCACGCCGTCGGGAAAAGTCGCGGCCGGTTGACTCGGCGCCGGGCGGTAGCGCTCCGAAGGGGGCCACGAGCGGCTCGTCGGCTCGGAATAGCGCCCGCGAAGGTGCAGGTGGGAAATCGCCTCGGGGGCGAGTTCCGAATCATCCTCCTCGACGTCGTCGAACGCCTCCGGCCAGTTGTCGTCGTCGCGCCAGTCGTCGTCATCGCGCTGGCGCTGCCGCCGGCGGCTCGGACGGCTGAGCCGCCCATCCGCACCGCCAACCTGGTCGGCGATGAGCATGCCAATGGCCAAGCCCGCTACGGCGCCCAGTGCCACCAACAGCAGCTGCTTTGACGCCGAACTCCCCGTGCGTCGTCCTCGTCCCATGGTGTCCAGCCTCGCAAGGTGCTTGTGGCACCGGAAATTGGGTGCGGATGTCTTGGCGTACGTCCTCTGGCAAGGATAACTTGCCCCATCCTGTCGAGCGATGGCCGACTGCCACGGACCGTAGCCGTGCGTCCCCGTGCCGCCTGCCGTGTCGGCGTGCGCCACACCGTGCTCGTATCCTTCTGCTGTCTCGTCCGATGATTGCCGGTCTGTCCTCCGCTGGTGCTGACGCTTCGATCGTCCTGACCCTCCCCGATGGTTCGACCCGTGAGGTCGCTCCTGGAACGCTCGCCCGTGATGTGGTGGGCAGCATCGGTACCAGGCTCTTGCAGGCCTCCGTGGCCGTCGCCGTCAACGGGGAAGTCCAGGATCTCATGACCCCGCTGCGCCAGAGTGGGGCGTTCGTGGTCATCACCGACAAGGACCCGCGCGCGTTGGGCGTGCTCCGTCACTCGGGGGCGCACATTCTCGCGACGGCGGTGCGCCGGTTGCGCCCCGATGCCAAGATCGGCTTCGGCCCGGCCATCGACGACGGCTTTTACTACGACTTCGAAGTCGAAACGCCCTTCACGCCCGAAGACCTCGCGGCGTTCGAAGCGGAAATGAAGAAGGTCGTCGCGGAGAAGTACCCGTTCGTGCGCGAGGAAGTTTCGCTCGACGAAGCGAAGGTGCGCTTTGCCGATGACCCGCTCAAGCTCGAGCGTCTCGCCGATTTTGAAGGCACCGACGAAGTCATCTCCACCTACACCGACGGCCCGTTCATCGATCTGTGCCGCGGTCCGCACGTCCCCGATACGTCGCACCTCAAGCATTTCAAGCTGCTGCACACCGCTGGCGCGTACTGGCGCGGTGATGTGAAGCGTCAGATGCTGCAGCGCATCTATGCGACGGCCTTCTTCAAGAAGGACGAACTCGAGACGCACCTGCACAATCTCGAGGAAGCGAAGAAGCGCGATCATCGCGTCCTTGGCAAATCGCTCGGCTTGTTCCAGATCTTCCCGCAGGCACCCGGCGCCGCCTTCTGGACCCCCAAGGGTACGACGTTGTACAACACGCTCGAAGGCTTCGTGCGCGAGCGGCAAACAGAAGCGTTCCAGGAAATCAAGACGCCCCTGCTGTACAACAAGAAGCTGTGGGAGCAGTCGGGACACTGGGGCAAGTACAAGGAGAACATGTTCCTCGTGCTCGATAACGAGACGGGGGAGCACGACATGTCGCTCAAGCCCATGAACTGCCCGTCGCACCATGTGCTGTACGCGTCCCAGAAACATTCGTACCGTGAACTGCCGGTGCGCTTCGTGACCTTCGACGTGCTGCACCGCAACGAGCTCTCGGGGGCGCTGTCTGGTCTCACGCGGGTGCGTCAGTTCTCGCAAGACGATTGCCATGTCTACCTGCGCGAAGATCAGATCGAAAGCGAAGTGAAGTTCCTCATGGACTTCATTCTGTCGTACTACGACACCTTCGGGCTCACGGCGCGCCTCAAGTTCGCGACCCGCCCGGAGCAGCGTATCGGCAGCGACGAGCTGTGGGATCGTGCCGAGGGGGCACTGCGCGCCGCGCTCGAAAGCACGGGGCGCGAATACGAGATGAAGGAAGGGGACGGCGCGTTCTACGGCCCCAAGATCGACTTCGATGTCACCGACAGCATCGGCCGCGCGTGGCAGCTGGGCACCATTCAGCTCGATTACAACGCGCCGGAACGTTTCGACCTCACCTATACCGGTGAAGACAACGCGCCGCACCGTCCGGTGGTCATCCATCGCGCGGTGAGCGGATCGTTCGAGCGCTTCATTGCCATTCTCATCGAGCACTTCGGTGGTGCATTCCCGGTGTGGCTCGCGCCCGAACAGGTGCGCGTCATTCCCATCGCCATCGATTACAACGATCCGGCGCAGGCGCTCGTGACCCGCCTCAAGGCGCACGGCATTCGCGCCACGCTCGACGCGCGCAACGAAACGCTCAACTACCGCGTGCGTGAAGGGGAAGTGGAGAAGGTACCGTACATGTGCGTCATCGGTCGTCGTGAAGCTGAAGAGCACACGGTGGCGCTCCGCGCCCGTGGCGGCGGCAAGAAGCAGGACATCCTGTCGCAGGAGGCGTTCCTGGAACGGGTGCTCGAAGAAGTCCGAACCCGTGCATTGCCGCTGGTTGCCGACCAGCCGGCGGTGGCCGAGGGCGACGCGTGACGCCAGAGGCGCTACTCGATCTGTTTCTGCTCTCGCCGGTGGGGCTCGTCGAGGTCGACGAGTCCGGCCGGGTGGAAGTCGCCAATCTTGCGGCGCGGCGCCTGCTCACCCCATTCACCCGTACGGGGTCGCTGGAAGATCTGTTCAACACGTTGAGCGCGGTCGCGCCCGATCTGCCGGCGCGGGTGCGCGGGTTCGACGGCCCGCGGGGCATTATCGTCGACAATCTCGAACTGCTTGCCCCCGGTCAGCACAGCGGCGTGTTTCTCTCGCTGGTCAAGGTATCGACGGGGCGCATCATCGCCGTGGCGACCGATGCGTCGTCGCTGGCGTCGGCGCGCGGCCTGGTGCTGCGACTCGAGCAGCGGTTGGGTGCCGTCGAAACGGCAGTGCGCGAGTACGCCATTTACACCGTCGACAACACCGGCGTGGTGGACAGCTGGAGCGCCGCCGCCGAACGCGTACACCAGTGGAACAGCGCCGCCATCGTGGGGCAGCGCATGACCGCGCTGCTCCCACCCGATCATGGCGGTGCGACGTATCTCGAAGACACCTTGGCGCTTGCCGGTCGCAATGGCTGGTGCGAAGAAGAAGGCTATCGGCAGCGGCAGGATGGTACGACGTTCTGGGCCACGACGCTCGTCACCGCCTTGCGTGATGCATCGGGCGATGCCGTCGGCTTTTCGGTGGTCTCACACGATGTGTCGGAGCGCCGCAAGCTCGAGGAGCGCTTGCGCGACGATGCCTCGAGCACGACCGATTATCTCACGGGCGTGTCGGCGCGCCGGGCGTTCTTCGATGTGGCGCAGAGCGAAGTGGCGCGTGCGCGGCGCTATGGTCAGCCACTCACGATGTTGCTCGTGGACCCCGATCACTTCCGCGAACGCGTCGACGACCATGGCGAAACGTTTGCCAACGAGTGGATGCGCGCCATTGCGTGGGTCTGCCGTCAGGAGTCGCGTACCACCGACCTGGTGGGACGCGTAGGCGGGGAGTCGTTCGGTGTGTTGCTTCCCAGCACCGAACTGTCGGGCGGACTCGTGCTCGCCGAGCGAATCCGCGAGCGCATGGCCCGTCACGTGTTCTCCGGCGACTTCTCGGCGGTACGAGGCACGCTGTCGGTGGGCGTCGCCGAAGTCACCGACGCCGTCGACAACATGGATGCGCTCGTCGGCGCGGCCGGTACCGCAGTCGGTCGCGCGCGTCAGGCCGGCATGAACCTCGTCGTGGGATACGACGACTGACCGTCAGCGATCGCTCGGCCGCCGACGCTGACCGGTCCAGATGACGATGCTGCCACAGCCGTTGCGGCTCTGGAATTCTGGCGGAGTGCTTCCATTGCGCGTATAGACCTCGACGGCGCGCACCTCCGGCGCAGAGACCAAGCCGTCGATGACGCCATCGGGCACCGGCGTGTTCATGCCGTTGAGGAATACCTGTGGTACGCAGGAGCCGGCACCCGCCGATCCCCGCATGAGCACGCGATCGCGGCCCCCATTCGCGCCCGGTTGCACCGTGACCCCGGGCATGGCGCGCATGATGTCGCCGACGAACAGCGCGTTCCGCTTATCGAGCTGGGCATCGTCGAGGAAGTAGCCGCCGCCCTGCTTCTTCCGTTGTTCGAAGGCGGCCATTTCCCGGGTCCAGCGGTCGGCCTTCACCTGGACGGTATCCATGCGCGGGGCCAAGGCGTCGAGGCGCAGCTCCGCGATGGCTTCCGTCCCTTCGATGAAGTCGACGGCTACGCGACGAGGTTCGAAGCCCACGGCGCGCGCCTCCACCATCCACGAGCCCCCTGGGAGGCCGTCGAAGCTGAAGGCGCCACCGCCCGTTGACGTGCCTTCGGTCCCGGTGCCCGGTACGGAGACGCGCGCACCAATCAGCGGCTTCCCCGCAGTATCGCGCACTATGCCGCGCACCTTGCCGCCTCCCTTGAGCAGCGTTTGCGGGCGCTCGGTTGGCGACGTAGGCGCCTTCACGATGCGCTGCGGGTTGGCCACATAGAGATCGCGCACGAGCAGCCCGGTACGCGGCATGGTGAACTCGACGACACCGCTGGAATCGATGCCGGCGTAGGCGCGCGTGGTGATGACCGCTTCGGGGGGCACGCCGCACAGCACGAACGCCCCGCTCGGTGAGGCGTCGGCAAAGCGCGACGGAAAGCGACGCGACAGTCCGCTCGACGTCACGGTCGTTTCGAGGTACTGCACACGAACCCGGGCATTGCCTTCGAGCGGTGCCCCCCGCGCCGAACGCACCATACCCATGAAGGCGCCGCGCGTCATGTCGGCGCCTTGCGCCGCGCACGCGTTCGCCAGCATCGTGGCGGGCGACGGCAGTCCCAGCGACAGCGTGAGATCGCCGCTCCCCACGATATTCACCTGCACAATGCGGTTTTCCAGCCCCAGCCGGTCGACCTGTTCGTGGATGACCCCTGCGAGATACGTACCCACGCGCATGGAGTCGAGGACGAACGTCCCGGTGGAGTCTGTGCGCGCCGACCGCACATTGGCGGGGTTCGCCGATTCGACGAATTGCACCGTCGCGTTGACGAGCGGCCCCGACGCAAGGCTGTCGTACACCTCACCCGTAATGCGCGCCATCGGGATCTGCAGCGTAGGCGCTGCTGCTGCCGCCGGAACCGGCGCCGTGGCCGGCTTGGGCGGGGGCGCCGGTTTGCGGGGGGGCTGACGGGTCTGCGCACCCGCCACGGCGGGGAGCAGGAGAGCGGAGAGGAGCAACGCGGTGCGCATACCGGAAACTCGGGAGTTGGCTCCTTGTCGTCCAGTGCCGTAGCCCGTGAACCGCCGAACCAGACAACCGTCTTTTTGCGTGGTCAGCGCAGCGCCCCCTGAATCTGCGCAATGGCATACGCCACCTTCTGGTCGAACGCCTTTTTGCCGAGTTCCTTGCTCGCCTTCCGGGCGTCCCCCTGGATGCCGTTATTCTTGCGCGGCACCGTCGGGTCCGGACGCTGGCCGCGCGGCAGAATCGGGTCGCCCTCGGCCTTGGGAAGCTCGCTCAGCCGCACCCATTCGCCGCCGCCGAGGTAGAGCATGATGGAGGTGTCACTGATGGACCCGTGGCCGCCGGCGGGGAGGCCGATGGTTTCGAGATACTTGCCGAAATCATCGTTGGCCTTGGAGTACACCGCGTCACAGTAGATCACCTTCACGCCCTTGTCGGCGTATTTGGCCGTGAGCTTCTCGGCAACCGCCGTGTACGAGTTGGGCTGTCCGCCGCCGTGATCGCCCATGAGCACCACGTGCTTGAAGCCCGTCGCAATGGCCTGTTCCGCCAGGCGCTCGAGCACCATGGTGAGAATGTCCGGCGTGAGCCCGATGGTCCCCGGGAGGTCGGCACTGGCATTGTTGGGCGTGTACGGGAGCACCGGCATGGCGATGGCGTTGCCCAGGCCGAGGGCGATGGAGCGGGCAATGTGGCGCCCCATGAGGTTGTGTCCGCCGTTTACGTTCTGCGGCCCGCGCTGCTCGGTACCGCCGGTATAGAACAGCGCCGTAGTCTTGCCGGCGGCGAGGGCGGCCTTCACCTCCACCCACGTCATCATTTCGAACTCGACGTTGGGTTCGTTTTTCCCTTGCGCCGTGGCAGTGTGGAGGGGCGCCGCAGCAAGCGGGAGGGCGAGGAGCACCGCGGCGGTGGTCGCGCGAATGCGGCCGAAGGCGAATGACGTCATGGCGGGAAGTCCGGGAGGTGGGAGGCCGTGCGAGTGTGGCGCGCTGAGATTCCACCGCGAAAAGGGGATGCGCAAGGTTACTGGCGGTGGTAACGACGGTTGGCTGGTGCCGGGGCCAGTTGACCGCCGGACCGAACCTCCGCAGTGGCCATCCCGTTTTCAGTAACCCTCAATCCCGGAAACCGGTTGGTTAGGTTTAACGGCCGTCTCCACTCCCCGGCGTCATCCACCCGCTCGTTTCCCAACTCATGTCCGATCTCTCCCGCCAGCCCGTGATCGTCGGTGCCGCGCGCACCCCGATTGGTCGCTACCTGGGAGGCCTCGCCTCTCTCTCGGCGCCTGATCTCGGCGCCATGGCCATCAAGGCCGCCCTGCAGCGCAGCGGCGTCGCCCCCGATCAGGTGCAGGAAGTCATCATGGGCCACGTGCTGCAGGGCGGCACGGGGCAGGCGCCGGCGCGGCAGGCGATGCTCAAGGCCGGCGTCCCGTCCACCGTCTCCGCGCTCACCGTGAACAAGGTGTGCGGATCGGGGCTCAAGGCCGTCATGCTCGCGGCGCAGGCCATCAAGGCCGGCGATGCCCAGGTCATCGTGGCCGGTGGCCAGGAAAGCATGAGCAACGCGCCGCACTACGTGTATGGCATGCGCGGTGGCGTCAAAATCGGCGACCAGACCATGGTCGACGGCATGATCAAGGACGGCCTCTGGTGCGGCACCTGCGACGTGCACATGGGATCGCACGCCGAATACACCGCGATCAAGGCCGGCGTGACGCGCGAGGAGCAGGATACCTTTGCCGCGGCGTCGCACGCCAAGGCGGTGGCGGCGCAGCAGGGGGGCAAGTTCACGGCGGAAATCGTGCCGGTGGAGATTCCCGGCAAGAAGGGCCCCACGATCATCAACACCGACGAAAGCCCGCGCGCCGATACCACTGCCGATACGCTGGCCAAGCTGCGTCCGGCGTTCCCGGGCAAGGGCGACAACAGCACGCTCTCGGTAACCGCCGGCAATGCCTCGTCGCTCAACGACGGCGCCGCGGCGGTGGTCGTGACGAGTGAAGCGTATGCGCGCGAACATGGCCTCACCATTCTCGCGCGCATTACAGCCTACGCCACGGGTGCCGGCGACCCGCGTGATCTGTTCTTCGCGCCCATCACGGCGGTGAAGAACCTCATGGCGAAGTCGGGCACCAGCATTGGCGACTACGACCTCATCGAAGCCAACGAAGCGTTCGCGAGCCAGGCGCTCGCCGATGGCAAGGGACTCGCGTGGGATGCGTCGCGGGTGAACGTCAACGGCGGCGCCATCGCCCTTGGCCATCCCATTGGCGCGAGTGGCACGCGCGTGCTGGTGACGCTCCTTCACGCGCTCATCGACCGGAACCTGCGCACCGGACTCGCAACGCTCTGTCTGGGCGGCGGCGACGCGGTGGCGCTGTCGGTGGAACGCGTTTCCTGATCCGGCGCGACCGTTCGTGAAGGAGGCCGCGCGCGTTCTCTGGCGACTCGTCAGTTTCGCCGTGGCCTGGGTGCTGGCGCAGGGGATTTTCGAGTCCCTCGCCGGCCCGCTCTTTGGCGCGTTCTCACGCCTCGTTGGTGAACCATTGCCGCTGTATCCGTTCAGCATGCTCGTGGGCGTGCTGGGCGGATGCTGGGCCGGCTTCCGCTTCATGGACATCGTGCCGTGGTCGGTGATGGGGCTGCACGAGGGAGCATGGCGCGCACGACCGCTTTTGGTCGGGACCGCGCTCGGCACCGTCGCCATCGTCGTCACGGCGGCGCTGTTGTTTGCGGTGCAGCAGCTCCACTTCGAGCGGGTCCCTGCCACGGCCTTCGTGGCCGACAGCTGGGGCGGAACGGCGCTGCGGCTGCTGCTCGTGCTGGCGCCTTCCGCCTTGTGGGAGGAGCTGGCCTTCCGCGGCTATCTGTACGCCGTGGCCGTCGAAGCCGCACCCCAGAATCAAGGCCGCCTGTTGGCACGAGCGGCGAGCAGTGTGGCGTTCGGTCTGGTGCACCTCACCAATCCGGGCGCCGGCGTGCGCACCACCGTCATCGTGATCCTCGCCGGCTGGTGTCTCTGCCTCGTGCGCGAGCGGGTGGGGCTGCCGGGCGCTTTCACGGCGCACCTGGCGTGGAATTGGGTCATGGCGGCCGTGCTGCATGTGCCGGTAAGCGGACTGCCGTTCGCCACGCCGGGCTATCGCGCCGTCGTTGATGGGCCAGAGTGGTTGACCGGTGGCAGTTGGGGACCGGAAGGCGGACTGGTGGCGGCGCTCGTGCTCGCCGCCGCCGCGTTCCGGGCAGGACGCAAGGAGCAACAGGTGAACGCAATCGACCCTTCTTCGATGGTGAGGAGCTGAAGCGATATGTCCGAGTCGGTGAATTCCGTACAGCGTGCGGCCGTGGTGGGCGCCGGGCAGATGGGCAATGGCATCGCGCATGTGTTTGCGGCGAGTGGCCATGAGGTGACGATGATCGACGTGAGCGCCGACGCGCTCGCGCGTGGTCGTGACACCATCGCCAAGAACCTCGATCGTCAGGTGAAGAAGGGCGCGCTCGACGCCAGCGCCGCCGAGGGCGCGCTCGCCCGCATTCACACCGCGACATCGCTCGATGCCGTCGCGAATGCGCAAATCATCGTCGAAGCGGCCACCGAGCGCACCGATCTCAAGTTCCGCATCTTCGAAGACCTCGACCGTCTCGCGCCGGAAGGCGCCATTCTGGCCAGCAACACCAGCTCCATTTCCATTACCGAAATTGCGGCGCGTACCAAGCGCCCCGAGCTCGTCATCGGCATGCACTTCATGAATCCGGTGCCGGTCATGCAGCTCGTCGAGGTCATCCGTGGCCTCGCCACCAGCGACGCCACCACGCAGCAGGTCATGACGCTCGCGCGTGCGCTCGGCAAGACGCCGGTGGAAGTGAACGATTTCCCGGGCTTCGTGGCCAATCGCATTCTCATGCCGATGATCAACGAAGCGATCTATTGCGTCATGGAAGGCGTCGGTACACCAGAGGCGATCGACACCGTGATGAAGCTGGGCATGAACCACCCCATGGGTCCGCTCACGCTCGCCGACTTCATCGGGCTCGATACCTGCTTGGCTATTCTCGAGGTGCTGCACGACGGGTTGGGCGACCCCAAGTACCGCCCGTGTCCGTTGCTGCGAAAGTACGTCGCTGCCGGATGGTATGGTCGCAAGAGCGGCCGCGGCTTCTACCAGTACTGACGCATGTCTCTCATTCAGCTCACCGACACGCAGCGCGAAATCCAGCAGCTCGCGCGCGATTACGCGCAGCGCGAACTCGTGGCGCTGGCGGGCGAACGCGACCGTGAATCCCGCTTCGATCGCGTGATGATCACGCAGATGGCACAGATGGGCTTTCTGGGGATGCTCATCCCCGAGCAGTACGATGGCCTTGGCCTCGACGCGCAGAGTTATCTGCTCGCGCTCGAGGAGATTGCCGTGGGTGATGCGACGGCGGCGGTCACGCTCAGCGTGCACAACTCGCTGCCCACGCAGATGATTCTCAACTTCGGCAACGACGCGCAGCGCGCCGAGTTCCTGCCGCCGATGGCGCGCGGCGAAGTGCTTGGGGCGTTTGCGCTGTCCGAGCCCGAAGCGGGATCGGATGCCGCCAGTCTGAGCACGCAGGCCGTGCGCGACGGCGACAACTGGATGCTGAATGGCACCAAGGCGTGGGTGTCGCACGGCAACGAAGCCGGCGTCATTCTGTGCATGGCGCGCACGGACAGCAGCGGCGCGCGTAAAGGCACGAAGGGGATCAGCACGTTCATCCTCACCCCCGACCTGCCGGGCTTCAAGCTCACGAAGAAGGAAAACAAGATGGGGCTCCGCGCCTCGCCCACGCTGCAGATCGTGCTCGACAATTGTGTCGTGCCCGCAAACCGTCTGCTGGGTAAAGAAGGGAAGGGGCTCACCTACGCGCTCGGGTCGCTCGATCACGGGCGCCTCGGCATTGCCGCGCAGGCCATCGGCATCGCGCGCGCCGCGCTCGAAGCGAGCGTTAAGTACATCGGCGAGCGCAAGCAGTTCGGCAAGCACATCGGCGAGTTTCAGGCCATCCAGTTCAAGATCGCCGACATAGCCACTCGCATTACGGCGGCCCGCACGCTGTTGCATACGGCGGCGGCGGCCAAAGAGCGCGGCGAGAAGATCACGCGCTACAGCAGCATGGCGAAGCTCTTTGCCACCGAGACCGCCATGTGGGTCACCACGCAGGCCGTGCAGATCCACGGCGGCTACGGGTACGTGACCGACTACCCCGTCGAGCGGCACATGCGCGATGCGAAGGTGACGGAGATCTACGAGGGCACCTCGGAGATCCAGCGCATCGTCATTGCGCGCGAAACGCTGGCCGCCGCGGCGGCCGCGGATGGCGCGCTGCCGGACTGACCTCCGCGTTGAATGTTCTCACCGCCTGACCGGCGGTTGTATCTTTCAGGTACCTCTTTCACACTCCACGCAGAGAGCTGACCCATGGTTGACGTTGCACGCCCCGGAGAGCGTATCCCCATCGCGTCCGACCACGCCGGTTTCGAACTCAAGGAACGGCTGCGGGTCGTGCTCGGCGCGCTGGGGTACGAGGTGGAGGACATCGGGACGCACAGCACCGCCAGCACCGATTACCCCGACTACGCGCATCCGCTGTCACAGCAGGTGAGCGACGGCACGGTGGAGCGGGGGGTGCTGCTTTGCGGCACCGGACTGGGCATGAGCTACGTAGCCAACCGGTATGCGGGGGTGCGTGCGGCCGTGGCGTGGAACCCGGAAATCGCGGGGCTCGCCCGCAAGCACAACGATGCCAACGTGCTGGTGCTGCCGGCGCGCTTCGTGTCGGATGAAGATGCCGTGGCCATTCTCAAGACGTGGCTCGAGACGCCGTTCGAAGGTGGCCGTCATGGGGCGCGCGTGAGCAAGATCGAACAGACCAACGAACAGAACGGGGCCGTGTCCCCCGGGAGTGCATCATGAGCGGCATGGGTGAAGGAGCGAGCGCCGACTGGTCGCAGTGGGATCGGTTGCCCCCGGGTGACGCGCTATCGGCGGTCGACCCTCAGATCGCGCATCTGATCAGCGAAGAAACACAGCGACAGAGCGATGGCCTCGAACTGATCGCAAGCGAAAATTTCGTGTCCCCCGCCGTCATGGAAGCCGTGGGCTCCACGCTCACCAACAAGTACGCCGAAGGGTTGCCGGGCAAGCGCTACTACGGTGGCTGCGAAGTGGTGGACAAGGTGGAGCAGTTCGCCATCGATCGTGCCAAGCAGCTGTTCGGTGCCGATCACGCCAATGTGCAGCCGCATAGCGGCGCGTCGGCCAACGCCGCCGTGTTCCTCGCTTTCATGAAGCCCGGCGAAACGTTCCTCGGTATGGACCTGTCGCAGGGCGGTCACCTCACGCACGGCTCGCCGGTGAATTTCTCGGGCTTGCTGTACCACGCCGTGTCGTATGGCGTCACGGGTGATGGGCTCATCGATTACGACCACATGCGCGCGCAGGCCCGCGAACACAAGCCCAAGATCATCATCGCCGGCTACAGCGCGTATTCGCGCGTGATCGATTGGCAGGCGTTTGCCGATATCGCCAAGGAAGTGGGCGCGCTGTTCTGGGTGGACATGGCGCACTTTGCCGGGCTCGCGGCCACGGGGCTCTATCCGTCGCCGGTGCCGTTTGCCGATGTGGTCACCAGCACCACGCACAAGACGCTCCGCGGTCCGCGCGGTGGCATCATTCTGTGCAAGGCCGAACACGCCAAGGCGATCGACAAGGCGATGTTCCCGGGCATGCAGGGTGGCCCGCTGGAGCATGTCATTGCGGGCAAAGCCGTGGCGTTTCACGAAGCGCTGCAGCCGTCGTTCACGGCGTACTGCCGTCAAGTGGTGCAGAACGCGCAGGTGCTGGCGCAGGCGCTCGTCGACCGCGGCTATCACATCGTGAGCGGCGGCACCGACAATCACCTCATGCTCGTCGACCTGCGCAACAAGGGGCTCACCGGCAAGGTTGCCGAAAAGGTGCTCGACCAGGCTGGCATTACGGTGAACAAGAACACCGTGCCCAACGAAACGCAGTCGCCGTTCATCACGAGCGGCATTCGCATTGGGACGCCGGCGGTGACGACGCGCGGTATGGACGCCGATGCGATGCACCAGATCGCGTCGCTCATCGATCGCGTGCTCAGCGCGCCGGAGGATGCAGCGTCGCTCCACGCGGTCAAGGCCGACGTCAAGGCGCTCGCCGATCGCTTCCCGCTGTACACGGCGGTCTCGCGCGTCTGATGTTCGGCCGCCGGTAACTCACACGCCCAGCGACGGTTCCGTACGGGGCCGATCACAAAGCTGTGAGCGCATGCTGATGCAGAACCCGTTCGGGCGGCCATGGGAGTTGTGGTCGCCCGTCCCTGTTTGCAGTATTCTGCACGTGCAATTGTGGCCGTTCTACTTCAGGAGCAGGAAAGCGTGACCGAGCTGGCGTTCCGTGATGGCATCATGGATCAGATCCGACTGCGTGAGCAGCGGTTCGACGAGCGTGCCTATCTGTTTGTGTTGTCGGCGCTCGAACACAGCCAGACCAAGCTGACGGAACGTCGGCACATCACCGGCCCGGAGCTCGCGTTTGCGTGTCGGGATCTCGCCTTGCAGCGCTTCGGCGTCATGGCCAAGGTGGTGCTCGATCACTGGGGGATGCGCTCCACGATGGACATCGGCGACATCGTGTTCACGCTCGTCGACCTCGGCCTCCTCATCAGCCAGCCGCAGGATTCGCGCAACGATTTTCTCGGGGTGTTCGATTTCGCGGACGCGTTCGAGCGCGAGTACCCGTGGAGCACGACGCACGTCTGACGGCCCGTGTCCTCCGGGGCGGGTAACGTGGCATGAGCGCGCCCAGAGTCACGACTGCCGCGGAAGCGGCGGCGCGCGATCGCAGTGCCATTCACGCCGGTACCCCGTCGTTCGATCTCATGGTACAGGCGGGCAGCAACGCCGCCGCTTTCGTGCTTCGCGAATGTTCTGCCGCGTTGTCGCATGGCGTGGCCTGTTATGCCGGCAGCGGCAACAACGGTGGCGATGCGTACATCGTCGCCGCGCAGCTGGCCCGCGCCGGCGTGGTGGTGCGCCTGCACGCCTCGCTCCCGCCCAAAACGCCGGATGCCCAGCGCGCCGCGCAGCTGGCCGCGCCGTACCTCGTGCACGGCACGCCCACCGGCGATGAACGTGTCGTCATTGACGGGATGCTGGGCACGGGGCACCAGGGGGAACTGCGCAGCGGCGCATCGACTGATTGCGCCCGTATGGCACTGGCCCGCGATCGCGGTGCGCAGCTGGTAGCACTCGATGTGCCCAGCGGACTCGATGCCACCACGGGGGCCGTTGCTCACGGCAGTGTGGCCGCCAGCGTCACGCTCTGCCTGGGTACGATCAAGCGCGGTGTGCTCATCCAGCGTGCCCATGCGGGGCGCATTGTGCTGCTCGATATCGGCCTGCGCCAATGGGCCGATCTGCCGGGTGAGCACGACGATGCCGCCTGGCGATGGGCCGACGCGCACGCCGTACGCGACATGATTCCCGCGATGGCGTGGAACGCGCACAAGGGGACGCGCGGACGCGTGGGCCTGGCGGGTGGCGCCGAGGGGATGGCAGGGGCCATTGTGCTCGCCGCGCGCGCGGCCGCGCGGTCGGGAGCGGGACTCGTCCACGCCATCGTGCACCCCCGCAGTGTGCCGGCAGTGCAGTCGCTGGTGCCGCAGGCGCTCGCGCACACATGGAGCGCTACGGGACAGCGCTACGAGGCGTTCGCGGTCGGGCCCGGACTCGGGCGCGACAACGCGGCGTCGCGCGTCATGCACGACTGGCTCGATGCGCATCGCGGCACCCCGCTCGTCCTCGACGCCGATGCGCTGTGGCTCGTGGCCGATGCCGCCAACGCCCTTGGCACCGACACCGCGTCACTGCTCAAACACATCACGCGTGACACGGCGCACGTGGTCTGCACGCCCCACCCCGGTGAGTTTGCGCGGTTGCTCGGGGAGCCGCTCCCCGACGAGTGGGAGGCGCGCGCCGCGTTGCTGTCGCACTTCGCGACGCGCGCCAACTGCACGGTGCTGCTCAAGGGCACGCCCACGCTGGTGGCCGCGCCCACTGCGGAACCGCTCTGGGTCGTGCCGCACGGCACTGCAATGCTCGCCACCGGCGGGAGCGGTGACTGCCTGTCGGGGATCATCGCCACGTTGCTGGCGCAGGGGTGCCGTGCGCGCGATGCCGCCGTGGCGGGTGCCACCGTGCATGGGCGCGCCGCCGAACGCGCGACAGCGGCGGGAACCGTGCGCGGCCTGGTGCTCGACGACATGCTGCAGGCGCTTCCTCAGGTGTGGCGCGAACTCGACGCGCCGAGCGGCTTTCCGCCAGGCGTCTTGGCCGAGCTCCCCGCCCTGTAGCGGTTCGCGCGGCGGGAGCTTGCGACACGCTACATTCCGCTATGCGTTTCTTGCTCGCCGCCGCGCTGTCTGTTGCTGCCTGTGCGCCGTTGCCTCCCGGGTCGGCGGGAGCCGTCGCAAGCGGCGGCGGCAGCTATTCGCGTCAGGACGAGCGACAGCGCATTGGCAGCTTCGCGTCGGTGCAGGCGGTGGCGGTGTCGCGGCGCTTTGTGTTTGCGGCGTCGAATAGCGGCATCGCCATGTACGACCGCTTCCGGGAGCGGTGGCTGCCACCGCTCACGCGTGACCTGGGGCTCGCCGAACAGCAGATCACGGTCATTGCCGGCGACCCTGTGGAAGACGCGCTGTGGATTGGTGTGCCGGGCGGCGTCATCATGTATCGCCCGCTTACCGAGCAGGTGCAGCGCAGCATCGTGACGGGCGTGCCGGAGGTCATCGCGTTCGACCGCTCGGGCACCGGCGACGCATTCGTGCGCAGCGGTGGACAGTGGACGCGTGTATCGCGTGTGGGGATGGCGACGCCCATGACTGGGGCACCCCTTGCCGCGCAGACGTTCGTGCCCCGCAGCATGAACGACCTGTACGCACAGTTCCCCACGTTGCGCTCGCAGCCGCAGCTGTTGCTGCGTACGCAAGTGCCCAATCGCCCGTTACGCCCGTTCGCGCTACTGTCGGGCGCGGCGTCGCCCGACCGTGCGAGCGAAGTGTGGCTGGGGACCGACGGCGAAGGGCTGTTCCGTCTCGATCCCAACTTTCTGCAGGGGACGCCGCTCCCCTACGGGCTCATGGAGCCGGGGGTCGGTGCGCTCGCACCGGCGGCCAATGGGGTGTGGGCCGCGGGGCTGGGGCAATCGGATCGTCATGGTGGGCTGACCTTCGCCACCAGCGATCTGCAGCAGTGGCGCTGGATCGAAGGCACCATTGCCGTGCCGCTCGTGGGCGTGCGCACCTTCGCGCTGGCCACGCGCGCCAATCGCGCGTGGATGGGCACCGATCGTGGGCTCACGCGCGTGCGTCTCGACAACGGCAACGACATCACGGCGTGGACGGTGCTCGACGGCCTGCCCGACGACCGCGTACTGGCGGTGGCGCCGCGTGGAGAAGGGGTATGGGCAGGCACCCTGCGCGGGCTCGTGTACGTGAACGACACCAGCGACACCAAGGCGCCGCGGACGCGTGGGTTGGGCGTGCGTCTGCTCGACAACATGGCGGTGTACGCGCTGCAGTTCACAGGCGACGCGCTCTGGGCGGGGACCGATGCCGGCCTGATCGCGTTGCCATCGCCCAATACCGCCGTCGGCGGCACGCTCATGCGTCCCGCCGGTGCCGACCCCGCCCTGCGACGGGCCATTCGCAGCCTCGCCTGGAGCGACAGCGTATTGCTCGCCGCCACCGACGATGCCGTGCTCGCGGTGGCGCCGCGCGGTGGCGTCGAGCCGCAGCGCGTGCAGGCGCTCGACGCGCTGCAGGTGGGGCGCGTTACGCGCGTGGCGATCGACGAGCGCGCCATGTGGCTCGCCGGTACCGAGGGCGTGGTGATGGTGTCGCGCACGAGTGGAGCGGTGCGCGTGCTGCGCGTGGGCGTCGACCTCCCGGGGCCCGTGCTCGACGTGCTCGCGCAACGGGACTGGCTCTTTCTCGCCACGCCGCAGGGCCTCGTGCGCTATCGCCGCACGGCCGACGGCATGGTACCGTAAGCCCATGTTCAACTCGCACGGCACCGACCCCGCCGACGCGCCGTTCCGCGCGCACCAGACCATGGGGCAGGGGGTCGAGTTCGACACCATTCGCATGCTCATGGAACGCTGGGGCCCGCTGGCCGTCGACATTGGCGACGACGCTGCGGTGCTGCCCCGCATCGCCTCGGGGCACCGCGTGGTGAGCACCGACGCGTGCGTCGAAGCGGTGCATTTCCAGCGCGCGTGGATCACACCATTCGAGGTGGGCTCGCGTGCCGCCGCGGCAGCGCTCAGCGATCTGGCGGCCATGGGCGCGCGCGCCGAGTGCATGCTGGTGGCGTTCGTAGTGCCGCCGTCGTGGGAGGCCGATCTGCCGGCAGTGGCCGACGGCATTGGGCATCAGGTGCGGCAGGCCGGTGCACGCATCGTGGGCGGCAATCTCAGTCGCGGGCAGGCCTTTGCCATTTCGCTCACCGTGATTGGCTGCGCGGAGCGGCCGGTGTCGCGTGCCGGGGCACAGGTGGGCGATCTGGTGGTGGTGACGGGGACGCTGGGCGGGCCCGGCGCCGCCCTCGACGCCTGGTTGGCGGGCACGTCGCCCTCCGCGTGGGCGCGGGCGCGCTTTGCGGCGCCGTCGCCGCGGCTGGCCGAGGGCCAAGCATTGGCGACCGCCGGCGCCACGGCCATGCTCGACATTTCCGACGGGCTCGCCGCCGATGCCCGCCACCTGGGGGCGGCGAGCGGCGTGATGGTGCAGCTGAATGCGACGCAACTGCCCGTGGGGCCCGGCGTGGAGCCCGCCCGCGCCCTCCAGAGCGGCGAAGAGTACGAATTGCTTGCCACCATACCCCAGGCCGCTTTGGCGGCCTTGGCGGGGCCGTGGGAGGCCCTGGGGGCGGTGCCGCTCACGGTGGTGGGCACGGTGGTGGCAGTGGAGGGCGGGGGCACGGCCGCGGCCATCGCCCAGGGGCACGACCACTTCGCCCGGCGCTGAGTCACAGCGGCTCCACGATTCGCCGCGACGCGTTGATTCCGTCGCCCGATCCGGCGACTTTCCGACCATGGTCCGGACCGCCATCACCTTCGTCGCGCTGCTCATCGGAACACTCGTCTTCGGCGGGCTCGTGCTGCTCGCGCAGCTGTTCGGCGTGAAACAGGGCCCCGGCAGCATCTACGAAAAGTGCCCGCGCTGGTGGGCCTGGTGGCTGCTGCGCGCCGCCGGGGTGAAGGTGGTCCTGCACGGCGATCAACAGCTGGTGACCGGCGCCCCGCGCCTGTACGTGGCCAACCACGTAAGTTGGTTCGACATCCCGGCCATGATCGAGGTGCTGCCGCACTACGGCTTCGTGGCCAAGCGCGAGCTCGAGAAGGTTCCCATTTTCGGGCCCGCCGCGCGCGGCGTGGGCGTCATCTACATCGACCGCGAGAACCGCAAAGCCGCCTTCGGCGCCTACGAAGACGCCGCCCAAAAAATCCAGCAGGGGAACGCCGTGCTGGTGTACCCCGAAGGCACGCGCGGCGGCAGCTACACGCTGCGCCCGTTCAAAAAGGGCCCCTTCGTGCTGGCCATTGCGTCGGGGGCGCCCATCGTGCCGGTGGTCATTTACGGCACCATCGAGGTGAACCCGCGCGACGCGTTCCGCGCGTCGCCCGGCACGGTGCACGTCCACCTGCTCGATCCCATTCCCACCGCCGGCCTCACCTACGCCGACCGCGAAACGCTCGCCGATCAGGTCCGCGAGCGCATGGCCGACTGCCTTCGCACCATCTACGGCGTGGAACCGGCAATGGAGCTCCACGAGGGGCGGCGTACCGGGACGGTCAGCGCGGAGACAACCGCCGCCTGATTCGCCCGCGTTGCGCACTCCAGTTATCCTGCACTCTGCCATCTGTGGTTTCTGCCGTCTGCCGTCTTGCTGTTTGCGTGCCCCACTCCCGACTCCCTATATATCATGGCCCCTATCGTTTCCGTCTCCGCCCGCGAAATCCTCGACTCGCGCGGCAACCCCACCGTCGAAGTCGACGTGATTCTCGAAACCGGCGCGGCGGCGCGCGCGGCCGTGCCGAGCGGCGCCAGCACGGGCGAGCGGGAAGCGGTCGAACTGCGCGACGGAGACCCGGCGCGATATGGTGGCAAGGGCGTGCTCAACGCCGTCAACAACGTCAACACCGAAATCGCCGAAGCGCTCGAAGGGATGGACGCGACCGACCAGATCGCGATCGACCGCGCGCTCCTCGATCTCGACGGCACCGAGAACAAGGGCCGTCTGGGCGCCAACGCGACGCTCGGCGTGTCCATGGCCGTCGCCCGCGCCGCCGCGCTCGAAGTCGGCCTGCCGTTGTACCGCTACCTCGGCGGCCCCATGGCGCGCACGTTGCCCGTCCCTATGATGAACATCATCAACGGCGGCGCGCACGCGACCAACACGGTGGACTTCCAGGAGTTCATGATCATCCCCGTCGGCGCCGATTCGTTCGCCGAAGGGCTGCGCATGGGCACGCAGGTGTTCCACCAGCTCAAGAAGGTGCTCGTGGGACGCAAGCTCTCGACGGGTGTGGGTGACGAAGGCGGTTTCGCCCCCAACCTCGGCAGCGACGAAGACGCGCTCAAGATCATCATCGAAGCCATCGAAGAAGCCGGCTTCAAGCCGGGGCAGGACATCGCGCTCGCCCTCGACGTGGCGGCCAGCGAGCTGTTCCGCGATGGCCAGTATCACTTCAAGAAAAGCGGCGCCGCGTCGCGGTCGCCGAAGGACCTGGCCGAGCTGTTCGCCGGCTGGCTCGAGCAGTATCCCATTGTCTCCATCGAAGACGGCATGGCCGAAAACGACTGGAAGGGGTGGAAGCACCTCACGGAGCTCATTGGCGACCGCTGCCAACTCGTGGGCGACGACCTGTTCTGCACGAACAGCGAGATCCTCGCCAAGGGCATCGAAGAAGACGTGGCCAACGCCATTCTGATCAAGGTGAACCAGATCGGCACGCTCACCGAAACGCTCGAAGCCATCGAACTCGCCAGGAGCGCCGGCTACAACAGCATCATTTCGCACCGCAGCGGCGAAACCGAAGACACGTTCATCGCCGACCTCGCCGTGGCCACGCAGGCCGGCCAGATCAAGACCGGCGCGCCGTCGCGCAGCGATCGGGTGGCGAAGTACAACCAGCTGCTGCGTATCGAGGAGCAGTTGGAAGGGTACGCCGAGTATCCCGGCGGCTCGATCTTCGGCATATAACTGAGCCGGGTGGTGGCCAGAAGCGGAAAGCCCGGGCAGCTGTGGGTCCGGCGTCTCGCGTGGGGGGCCGGTGCGCTGGCCATCCTGTGGGCGGCCATTGAGCAGGGTGAGTACGGCTCCAGCGATCTGCTGAGGCAGCGGGAGGAGAAGGCGCAGCTGGAGAGCGATTTGGCGTTGCTGCGCGACACCGTGGCCGCGCTCGATGCGACGCTCAAGCTGGTGAGCACCGACGACTTCACGCTCGAGCGGATCGCGCGTGAGGAGCACGGGCTGGTGAAGGGGGAGAAGGAGCTGCTGTACTGGATCGATGATCCCGAGGCGAAGGCGCGTGCGGATAGTGTGCGGGCGGCGGCTGACTCCGGACAATCCTCATCCTGACGCCGCCGTAGGCAATCACGGCCAGATTCGATTCCGGCCCCGCGCTCCGTCACGAGTGCGGGGCCGACCTCTTGTGTCCATAGGTGATATAGTGCTATATATCACTATGTTCTTTTCCGTCCGGGCCGGCAGCGATCTCCCCATTTACCGCCAGATCATGCGGCAGGTGATCGATGCTATCGCCACGGGTCGGCTGAGGGGGGGCGATCGCATTCCCTCGCACCGGGAGCTGAGTGAGCAGTTGGTCGTGGCGCCGCTCACGGTGAAGAAGGCGTACGACGAGCTGGAAGCGCAGGGGTACATCGCGTCGCAGCGCGGACGCGGCACGTTCGTGAATGTCCAACGTCCGGCGGCAGCGCGAAAGGCGCAGCATTCAGCGCTTCTCGATGCCGCGAAAGTTCTGGTGGCTCAGGGCATCGCCGCTGGTCTCGACCTCGAGGCGATTGTGCAATTGGTGCACGACGCCGCCGGTCTGGTGCCGGGGCGGCCGACCGAAAGCGGCGCGGCACCAGCAGTACGATCGACAGTGGATGCACGCAAATGATCACCACGCACTCATATGCCGGTAGGGAGCCTCGCATGCTCGTGGAACTAGACGAAGTCGCGTTCGCGTATTCGCGGCGCACACCGGTGCTCACCGATATCGCGTTGACTATTCGCTCGGAGGAGGTGGTCGCGCTCCTCGGTAGGAACGGCGCCGGGAAGAGTACGCTCATTCACCTTATCATGGGTCTGCTACGCCCCGGGCGCGGTACCGCGCGCACCTTCGGCCTCGATCCTGTTCAGCACCCTGTCGCGGTCAAGCAACGCATCGGCTTCGTGAGCGAGCAGCAAGGGTTTCCTCCCACCATGACCGGCCGGGCGCTCATCGACCTGCACCGGGCCCTCTATCCGACATGGGATCGCGCGCTTGAGCTCGAGTTGATCGATCGCTTCGAGTTGCAACCCGTGCTCGGCTCCGTTCTCAAGGTGAGCAAAGGGCAGCGGCAGCAGCTCGCACTGCTGTGCGCCGTGTGTCATCGGCCGCCGCTGCTGGTGCTCGACGAGCCGGCATCGGGACTCGATCCCGGCATGCGACGCGAGTTCCTCGACACCGCCATTCGTCTGCTCAATCGCGAGGGGACCGCCATTCTGTTTTCGTCGCACCACCTGGGTGATGTGGAACGCATGGGTGGTCGTGCCGTCCTGCTGCACGAAGGCCGCGCGGCGCTCGACGCGCCGCTCGACACGCTGCGGGAGTCGCACGTACTCGTGGTGGCGCCGCGCGCTCAGGTGACCGACGCCGACTGGCAGCGTGTGCCCGGTGTGCGTCGCCTTCGGGCGGTGGGCGATGCATGGCACGCCGTAATCGCCGTCGACAGCAACGGCGCGGGGGTAGGCATTGCCGATCAGACCTCGATGGTACGTACGGCATTGCGATGCAGTGACGCGGAGTGTGTGGTGCTGTCCCTCGAGGAACTTTTTGTGGAGTACACCGGCAAGGGTGTCGAGCGTTCGGCGTCTGAGCGTGGTGGCACCGGCAATGGCGGACGGGCCGCATGACCGACGTGCACGCCTCGTGGTTCGTATGCAAGACGGCGCTGCGAGACCGCATGCTGCTGTTCGTCCTTCCCGCAGCTGCGCTGCTGCCACTCCTTGGAAATACACCGGCGGCATGGTGTGTATTCGGCATTGTCGCGTATGTCGTAGCCCTTCAATCGACGAGTCCGTCGTTGTTCGAGCGCGCGCTCCCGGTGGGCACGTGGGCACTCTTTGCAGGAAAGATCGGCGCGCGCGCGCTGCTGGTGCTGCTGCCGGTGGCGGCGTGGGTTGCCGTCACGCGGTGGCGTATCCCCTCGGAGTTCACAGCGGCATCGGCAATCGTGATGCTGACTCTCGGCATTACCATCGTGGCACTCCCCTTCGCCGTCGAAGGATTCTCGCTCGATCGTTCAGCGCGGCGTCCGCAGGCGGAGCGGGTGAGCGGAGCACTGACGCAGGCATCTCGTCGGATAGTGTTCCTGTTCATGTCGCTGATTCTCGGCCTCACGCTTGCCCGCGTGGCGCTGTCGGAGCAGGCGTTTGCTTGGGTGACGAGCGTGCTCGCTGCGATGTCGTGTGTCGCGGCGTGGCTCGTCTGGCCGGCCAGTGTCACGGCGCCGCAGGCGCTCCCGGTGGAGCGGGGGGCCATGGCGCGCGCGGTGCCCTTCGCGCAACCGGACGGCAAGCCGCCTTTCGTCAGTGCCGAACGCGTTGATTCCGTGCTGCCGGTGACATCCACGCCCGCTGTGCCGCTCAAGGGCGCACAACGGGGCGCTGATCGTCTGTCTGTCCGTGCTTTGTTGGCGCTCTTGTACCCGTCCACATCGACACGAGCACGGACGGTCTTCATCGCCGCGGTCGTCGTAATGCAAGGCGTGCTGCGAGGCGACTTTTCCACGTGGATCTTTTTTTTCGCGGCGCTATCGCCGACCACCCTTATGAGCGGAACGGCGATGCTGGCGACTTTGCCATTTTCGCCGCGCCGACGACTGTGGGCGATCACCATCGCGGGGCCGCTGATGCTGGTTCTAGCGTATGGTCTCGGGTTCGCTCTGCCAGCTCCGTTTGGCGAGTCGCTGAGCCAAAACAGCCCGCGCGTCAAAGAACCCGGCCGATGGTACTACAACGCCACCGAAACGCGTCTCACCTTTTGGACATGGAGTCGCGACGGCACCGTTCCCACCATTACGGCGCCGTGGGGAGAGGTGGTCGAGCCATTCACCGTACGTGTGCTCGGGCAGACGTTCTACAATGCGTACACCGTGAAGCGCGCCAGCAGCGCACGCTTCGTGGACTGGCAGCTGGAGCGGCTCACCACTGTCGCCTATGGACGGTTGGTGACAGCGGACGACTTGAAAAACGAAAACACGCCGCCACTCGTGACCCGGCGATGGCCAGTGCTACTGGTGTGCTCAGGTCTGCTGATCGCGTTCGCATTGTTCACGAGTTGTGGTGCATGGATGGGGCGAGGGGCCAAGGGGCTCAGCTTCAAGTTGCTTTGGATATGGGTTGTCTGTCTGCCGGTGTTTCTCAGCGTGGGGTTGGGGATCGGGACCGATGTGGGGAGCAACCCACTCGGCAGCCTCGTGCTGAAGGGCATTCTTGCCTACCTCGAGCTGTTGCCGCCGCAGCCGGTTCAGTACGTGGGCGGCGTGCTGTTCCTTGCACTAGCGCCCGTCGCGCTCATGGCGGTGCTGCTCGATCGCGTGTCGCGCTATCCGCACCCCGAGTTCGCGCCGTTGGTGCGGTGACGCGCACATTCGTTGGCGGCGCGCGTCGTGCCGTCTCTCGGGGTTGACTCTCAGACTCTACCCGCTATAATCCCGAGACTGTCGCGGGGTGGAGCAGCCTGGTAGCTCGTCGGGCTCATAACCCGAAGGTCGCGGGTTCAAATCCCGCCCCCGCCATAGCATTTGGCCAGTCCGCAAGGGCTGGCCATTTGCGTCCCGGAATCCCGTCACGGCTCGACGGGATGCTTTTGGGGCTGGGTAGCTCAGCCGGTTAGAGCGCACGACTCATAATCGTGAGGTCGGGAGTTCGAGTCTCCCCCCAGCTATCGCCGTACCTCTCAGTTGAGACCATGAAAGCCGTGAGCTCGCAATGAGTTCGCGGCTTTCCTCGTTTCGGCCCCGCTCCATGCGAACGCTCCTGCGCGACGCGGAAATGTGGCTCCATATGTGCTTGTATGGCCCGGCTTGCGCATACGGTTGCGCGTACGGTGCCGCGTACGGCACGACCTCGCCACGGCGAGTAGACTACCGCCTTCGGCGGTACCCACCGCGGGGGTGGTGCGCCGCCAGGACTATGCGGCCGCAGCGTCCGCCAGCGTCGACGCCACCCCTGCCGCCTGCGCGGCGAGGCGCACCGCGATCTCGTGCGCACGATCATCCGCGTGGCGGTAGTGGCGCTTCGCTGCGAACATGCTCAGGCCGAAGCGCGATGTGACGTCGACCCACGACGCCTGGGGATCTCGCATCGCCTCGAGAATGGCGGAGGTCTCGTCAAGAAGTGTGTAAATGCACGTCAGGCGGCGGCCTTCTGGGTGGGTGACACAGCGGGGATTTCGATGCCATCGGCGTAGCGGACGCCACGATATACATCACGGCACGGCTTGGGCGCGTTGAGTTTGCGAAAGCGTTTCTCCGCCACGCGCAGCAGCCGCCAGATGATGGCGGTCGCGCGGTCGACGTTGTGGAAGCGCTTGGCGGCACTGGTCCGCAGCCGCACCGCCGCGAAGGGCGATTCGACGACGGTGGTGGTGCGCAGATGGCGCCAATGCTCTTTCGGAAATTGGTAGTACGTGAGCATCCGCGCCCAGTCGCGATCCAGACGCTCGGGCGCCTTCGGGAAGCGGAGCCGATCGTCGCGGTGGAAGCGCTGCCGTTCGTGCTCCGCCTCGGCGACGGATTCGGCGGCGGCGAGGCGCGGCACCGCGCCCTGCACGTCCGGCTGGTGTTTGAGCGGGACCGCGTCGACCACGTTCCGGAGCTGGTGGTTCCAGCACCGTTGCGCCGCCGCGTGTGGCCACACCTGGCCCACCGCGTTCCACAGGCCCAACGCCCCCTCGCCGATGACGCACGCGGGGGCCGGCAGGCCGCGCGCCGTGAGATCGCGCAGGATCTCCGCCCAGCGCTCGCTCGACTCGCGGTGGCCGCTCTCGACCGCCAGGACCACCTTCGTGCCATCCGCGAGCGCGGCGATCAGCACCAACAGCGCGGCCTTCGTCGACTCGAGGCCGGCTTTCACATAAATCCCGTCGGCCCACACGCAGACGGGCTCGAGCGCGGACACGTCCTGCGTGCGCCACGGCGCGGAGTCGCGCTGCCAGTCGTCGGTCAGGCGTTGCACACGGCTCGCACTCAGCGGCGCGCCATCGCCCAGCAGCCCGCGCAGCGCCCGCGTGACGTCGCCGCTGGACAGGCCGTGCAAATACCGCTCCGGCAACAGCGTCGCGATCTCCGGCGTGCGGCGCGGCAACAACGGCAGGATCCGACTCGCAAAGCGCGCGTCGAGCCCACGCACGCGGGGACGACGAATCGAGACTGTGCCGTTCATCAGCGTCACCGGTCGTGGCTGCCCATGGCCATTGCGATAGCCGACGACGGTATCCGCCGCCCGCCGCTCATGACGGCCGCGCCCGAGCAGCGCGTCGACCTCGTCGTCCAACACGCGCTGCAGGCAGGTTTGCACTTGCTCACGAATACACGTTTCCAGCGTCGACCAAGTCGGGCTTGACGCGGTCGCAGGAATGTCGA